>Ga0265309_10000394_pt1 | contig 17167 bp, 18 predicted proteins | sample Helome_FD_192492 | JGI IMG/M metagenome (GOLD analysis project Ga0265309, IMG submission 192492) | Marine sediment microbial communities from subtidal zone of North Sea - Hel_20160524 (Illumina Assembly) | ecosystem: Environmental > Aquatic > Marine > Subtidal zone > Sediment ...
CTGCACTTCTTGCCGGGCTCGCCGCCGTCGACGAGGACTCCCTCCAGGTTGCCGAACGCAATGTCGGCCGCGGAAATCACCGGCGCCACGTCTTTAAGGAAACCGATGCCGTCGTCATCGGGCAGATGGTTTTCCGGGTAATCGGTGCCGATCATCATGTCGCCTACGGCTGCGATGCTGATGCGCAGCTCGGACTTGTCGGGTTGCGGCGGAGGTATCGGCGCCTGCGGTGCCGGTTCTGCTGGCGTTCCCGTCCGCGATCCTGATGGTGATTCCGCGGTGGGTGAGGGGTCCGGCATGGGCGCTCGCGTGGCGCAGGCGCTGAGCAGAGCCGCGAGCGCCAGGAGTATGCCGAGCCTAGTCACTCAGGCGAATCCGGAATACGTCGATCTGTGCAGCGCGCAGGCGGCTTCTGAGCATATTGAGTTCGTCGAGGTCGTCGGTTGGTCCGATGTAGACCCGATGGTAGTTGCGGTCGTTGAGCTTGACGCGCTGAATGTGCGACTCGATGCCCTGCAGCGCGAGCTCGGCACGACGCCGGTCCGCATCCTCGTGTGTCGAGAATGATCCGGCCTGCAATACGTAGACGCCGGGCTCAGCGATCGCCTGCGGCCCCACGTCCGCTTCGACCTCGGGCGCCGTATCGTCCGTCAGTATCTCGACGTTGGGGAGGATGTCGTAAAACGTGAAGCGCTTGTCCTTCTTCGCCGCGGGTTCCGGTTCAGTCGGGGTCTCGTCATTGTCGTCGAGTGCGCTCTGCAGACTGGCCGGCTGTGGCGTCTCGGCAACGGCCACCGCTACGGGACGGCGGTCTTTCACATAGACGGCGAACGCCACGGACAGGCCGACAGCCAGCCCGAACAGCATCCAGACGTACGGCGGATACTCGGACTTCTTCGCGCGGCTCGTGCGGCGGCGTTTACGGCGGGTCTTGCGCTGTGCCATTACATTTTTTCCGGCGCCGACACGCCGAGGATGCCGAGGCCGTTTGCAATCACGTTGCGCGTGGCCGAAATGAGGTAGAGCCTGGCGTCACGCAGCGCACCGTCATCGACGATGAAAGCATGCGCGTTGTAATAAGTGTGAAAGTCGTTCGCGAGGTCGCGCAGGAAATGAACGAGGTGCTGCGGCGCACGGTTATTCGCCGCGAGTTCCACGATCTCGGGGTAGCGGCTCAGCGAGGTCATCAGTGTCTTTTCCTGGGGTTCGACCAGCAGCACGAGCTGGGACCTGCCGTTCGCCTGGTCCCACTGTAAAGATTTCTCGCCGAGCTGCCGGAACACGCTCGCGACGCGCGCATGCGCGTACTGGATGTAGTACACCGGGTTGTCGTTGGACTGGGATTTCGCGACGTCGAGATCGAAGTCGAGGTGCTGGTCATTGGAGCGTGACACATAGTAGAAACGCGCGGCATCGTTTCCGACCTCGGTCCTGAGCTGGCGCAGCGTGTCGAATTCGCCCGAACGTGTCGACATCTGCATCTTCTCGCCACCGCGGAAGAGCGCCACGAACTGTACGAGGTTCACCTCGAGATCGTCGCCTTTGTAGCCCATAGCCTCGAGCCCGGCTTTCAGGCGCGTGACGTAGCCGTGGTGGTCGGCGCCCAGCATATCGATCAGGTGGTCGAATCCGCGCTCACGCTTTTCAAAGTGATATGCGATATCGGAGGCGAAATAAGTCCTCACACCATTGTCACGTACGACGACGCGGTCCTTCTCATCGCCGAAGTCGGTCGCACGAAACCACTTTGCGCCGTCTTTCTCGTAGAGCATGCCGCGCTCTTCGAGGACCTCGAGTGCCTTGTCGATGGCGTCGCCCTTGGTCAGTTCCTGCTCCGAGTACCAGCGATCGAAGGTCACCCCGAATTCCGCGAGGTCATCCTCGATATCATCGCGTATCGAATCGAGCGACTGCTGACGGACACGGTCAAAGCCGTTTTCCCCGAGCAACGCTTTGCCCTTGCCGATCAACGCTTCGACGTAGGCTTCCTTGTCGCCCTCGGGCTCGTCGGCAGGGAGCCCATTGAGAAGGTCATCAGCATCGACAGCCGCAAGGTCGTCAGTATTGATCGTTGTTGCGATGTCGCGGATGTAGTCGCCGCGGTAGCCGGCTGTCGGGAACGGTACTGCGATACCGTCGTTCTCGAGTATGCGCAGCCACACGCTCATCCCGAGAATGTCCATCTGCCGACCCGCATCGTTGACATAGTATTCGCGGTGTACCGGGTATCCAGCCGCCTCGAGCAGGTTTCCAACCGTTGCGCCGTAGGCTGCAAGCCGGCCATGCCCGACATGCAGGGGGCCCGTTGGATTTGCCGAAACGAACTCGAGCAGGATTTTCGGCGATGTCCTCTGTGGCTGCCGCCCATAGGCGTCGCCCGTGTCGAGGATCGACTCGAGCTCTTCATGAAACGCGGAGTCGCTCAGGTGGAAGTTGATGAAGCCCGGTCCGGCGATGTCGATCTTGTTTATCTGCTCACTGTCGGACAGCGCTTCGACGATGCTCGCCGCGATGTCTCGCGGGCTCTTGCGTGCGGGCTTCGCCAGGCGCATGGCAATGTTACTGGCAAAGTCGCCGTGGGACGGATCGCGAGTGCGCTCCACTGTGCTGGAGACTGACAGGTCGAATGCGGCCTCGGTGAGTTCCGGCAGGGCGGCGAGCGCGTTGTTCAGGAGTTCGGCGACGATGTGTTTCATTGGGACGAGGGGCAGTTTTGCGAGGCGGCAATTCTACCTGCTTATGTCGCGGGATGTAGATCCGCGTCAGAATAGCTCGACAGGGTCGACGTCGATGGACCAGCGTACCTTGCGCGCTGCGGGTTCCTCTTCGAGCGCCGGCCGCAACTCGCGGAGCAGGCTGTGCAGGGTCTGGCGATCATTACTCTGCAGCAACAGCTGTGTCCGGTAGCGTCCGGCCCTGCGTGCCATCGGCGCGTCGACGGGACCGAGGACCCGGAGCGAGTCGCCTGCCTTGTCTGCGATCCTCTGACGCGCCATTTCGAGAAATCCGAACGCGTCTGCGTGCCGGTGTGCTGCCGCCCGGATCAGCACGAGCCTCGTAAACGGCGGCCAGCGCGTGAGTTCGCGCTCCGCTAACGCGTCTGCCGAGACCTTTTGATACCCGCCCTCGATCAGCGTCGACCAGAAGGCGTGTTCCGGGAAGGCCGTCTGGATCAGGACCTCGCCCGGACGACTCTCTCGCCCGGCGCGGCCTGCAACCTGGATGATGGACTGGGCCATTCTCTCTGCGCTCCGAAAATCGGTGCCGAAGAGTCCCTGGTCAGCGTTGACGATGCCGACGAGCGTCAGCTTCGGGAAATGGTGTCCCTTGGAGAGCATCTGCGTGCCGACGAGGATGTCGGCATGCCCGGCCGTTGCGCGATCGAGCGCCTCATGCATCGCGCCTTTCTGTTGCGTGCTGTCGCTGTCGATGCGAGTGATCGAACGGTCGGGGAAGCGCGTGCGCAATGCCCCTTCCAGCCGCTCGGTGCCCTCGCCCAGTGGTTTGACCGGCTCGCCGCATTCGCCGCAGTTGGTTGCGAGCGGACGGGACGCGCCGCAATGATGGCAGCGCAGCTCTCTACTGCGAGCGTGCACCGTGAGGCGCGAATCGCAGCGACTGCACTCGGCGATATGGCCACAGGCGCCGCAGATCAGTGTTGGCGCGAAGCCTCGCCGGTTGAGGAAGATAAGTGCCTGTCCCCCGGCTGCGAGGTGGCCGTGGATGGCCGCGGCCAACGGTTCACTAATGCCGTCCGTGACCGGAGAGCGCACGGTATCGACGAGCCGGATCGAGGGTGGGCGCGCGCCGCCTGCTCGAACCGGCAAGCGTATGTGCTCGTAGTTGCCGCCACGACAATGCTGCAGCATCTCGAGCGTCGGCGTGGCCGAACCGAGGATCACTGGGATATCGAGGTGCTTCGCCCGGACGATCGCGAGATCGCGCGCCGAATAACGCAGGCCTTCCTGCTGCTTGAACGAATGGTCGTGCTCCTCGTCCACGATGATCAGGCCCGGGTTTTTGAGCGGCGTGAATATCGCGGAGCGCGTCCCGACGATAAGCCGCGCTGCTCCCGATCGTGCGGCGCGCCAGGCCGCGAGACGTTCGGCATCGGTGCGCGCGGAATGCAACAGTGCGGGCTCGATGCCGAGGCGCTTTCGCAGACGCGAGACGAGTTGCGGCGTAAGCCCGATCTCGGGCGCGAGCACCAGTACCTGTTTGTCCCGACTGATCATGTCCTGCATTCGGGACAGGTAGAGTTCGGTTTTGCCGCTGCCCGTGACGCCGTCAACGAGGAACACGCCGAATGCATCACTGGAGCGCAGGCGACCCAGCGCCGCGAGCTGGTCATCGTTGAGTTCGGGCCCTTGATGAGGACCGGCAGCGAGTGTTTCGTCGAAGTCGCCGGCGCGCGCCTCGATGCGGCTCACCCAGCCCTTCTCGAGCAGCGGCTTGAGCGCGCGTCGCCAGTTGGGAAGCTCCTCGTTGAGGCGTTCGGCCTCGACGCCGTTACCGCCGGCATCGACGAGGTACTCGAGCAGCTCTGCCTGCCTGGGCGCTTTCCTGGCAAGCAGCTCGATGTCCGAATCCTCGCCGGCGTCCGTAACTGCGAGGGTCTCCACGGCCGGGTGCAGGGCTTTCCCCTGCCGCAGCAGTGCGGGCAACGCGGCTGCCACCACTTCGCCGATCGGGTGGTGATAGTAGTCGCTCGTGAACCGGATCAACCGGAGTTCGGGCGCGGCGACGATCGGTGAATCGTCGATGATTTCGCTGCAGCGCCGCATCTTGTCCGCGGGCAGGGATGACGACGTGGCGTGGCCCAGCACTAGACCGACAGCGGAGCGGCGGCCAAAAGGCACGCGAACCCGGCAGCCCGCTTGTGGCAGACGGTCATCTTCAGGGCCCAGGTAGTCGAACTCCCGTGACAAGGGCACGTTGACGGCTATCTTCAGGATGGTGGGGCTATGGCTCAATGACTTTACATAATAAGGTGAATCGGCCCCCGGATGTGTCAACCTGTGCGTGCGCTGGGCCGTTAAACAGGGGAGACAAGTTAGATGACATTGACGTGGAGTCAAGAGATATGGACGTCGACACCGCGGTTTTTGCGGTATCGTGCACCGGCACACCGAGAACAGGGACGCGAGCACTGCACAAAGAACAGCAACTCAACCGGTTTCTGGCTGAAGTGGAGCGTCGTGCCCTTCGTATCGCCGAAATTGCGGTGCGCGATCGAGACGAAGCTCTGGACATCGTGCAGGACTCGATGATCAAGCTCGTGCGCAAGTACTCCGAGCGTGACGAGGAGGAATGGACGCCGCTGTTCTACCGAATTCTGCAAAATGCAGTGCGCGACTGGCATCGCCGGCAGTCGGTGCGCAATCGTGTGATGGTCTGGTTTCGAAAGAAGCCGGACGAGGATCATGACTACGATCCGGTAGCTGCCGCGCCCGACCCGATTGGCCGCACGCCTGACGAGGAACTCACCAACAGCGAGGCGATGCTGAGTCTCGAAGCGGCGGTGCGGAGACTGCCCGCAAGGCAGCGCGAGGCATTCATGCTGCGCACCTTCGAAGGTCTCGACGTCGCCGGCACGGCCATAGCCATGGGTTGCAGCCAGGGCAGCGTGAAGACACATTATTCCCGCGCGGTGCATACTTTGCGGGAGCAGCTTGAAGAGTATCGGCCCGGCAGTTCCGGGCTCGTGGAAGGTCAATCATGAAACGATCAGACGAAGAATTCGGCAGACAGGCTAAAGAGGCATTCGATGCATCGGTCGAGAAGCTCGACGCGGCAACCTTGTCGAAGCTCAATCGGGGCCGCCACGCTGCGCTGGCCGAGCTTAAGTCGCCGACGAGAAGTTTCTCGCGCTGGATGCCGGCCGCGGGCGTTGCGGCCGCAGTGCTTGTTGCCGTTGTCGTGATTCAGACGCCAGGGGGCGTCGATGAGATGCCGACGGCCGTAACCGACATGGAAATCCTGCTGGGCGAGGACAGCATCGAGATGCTCGAGGACCTCGAGTTCTACAGCTGGATCGATACCGTGGACCTGGAAGGCGATGTCGGCTGACCAGGTATTTCGCAGCGTGGTGTACGGCGTGTTGCTGTGCGGCGGTCTGGGCTATGCCGAGGAGCAGGAGGCGCCGGAACTGGACTTCCTCGAGTACCTCGGTACGTGGGAAGAGTCGGATGAGGAATGGCAGATCTTCAACGAAGCCGTGGCGGCGGATAACGAGGAGCGGAGCGACCCCGCACCGGAAGGTGAAGAGTCGATGGAGAAAGAAGATGAAGGTTAAGTCGATAGTCGTAATGCTGATGCTGTTCCTGGGCGGCGCGGCGCTTGCACAGGGCGACGGCGTCAGCTGGAACGAGCTCACCGACGGGCAGCGCGAGGTGCTGGGCCAGCTGGAAAATAGCTGGGACGCCCTGCCGGTCGAGCGCCAGTTGAGGCTGTCCAGGGGCGCGGAACGCTGGGCCGGAATGTCGGATGCAGAACGGGGCCAGGCGAGCGAGCGTTTTACCGCGTGGCGGCAGCTTTCCGATGAGCGACGCGAGCAGATCCGCGAGCGCGCGCAGGTATTCCGGGAGCTGCCACCCGATGAACAGCGGCGAATCCGCGAGAACTATCGCAAGTACCGCGGCATGAATCGCGACCGCCGACAACAGCTCAGGGATCGCTACAGGCGCATGACGCCGGAGCAGCGGCAACATCTCAGAGACCGCCTGCAGAAACGCCCGAGGCCACGCCAGAAGGGCAAGTGAGCCCTGCGGAAAGTCCCTACAAAAAGGCCCCTCTTCAGGGGCCTTTTCTCTTTGTGCGCGATCGAGCCGTTCGTTACACTGCGCCAGTCAAAATGGAGGCGAACGTATGAAAATCGGTGTCCCGAGAGAGGTCCATGCAGATGAGCGGCGCGTAGCCACGACGCCCGAAGTTGCGGCCCAGTTGATGAAGCTGGGTTTTAGTGTAGCCGTCGAGACGGGCGCTGGAACCCGGGCGAGTTTCTCCGACAAGGCTTACGAAGAGGCCGGATGCGAGATCGTGTCGCAGGCTGAGGACCTCTGGGCGCAGTCCGACGTCGTCATGAAAGTCCGGGCCCCCGAGGACAACGAGGCCGGACGCCTCGGCGCCGCCAAGACGCTGATCAGTTTCCTGTGGCCGGGGCAGAATCCGAATCTCCTGGACAAGCTGACGGCGAGCGGTGCCACGGTCATGGCGATGGACAGTGTGCCGCGCATTTCGCGTGCGCAGAAGATGGACGCGCTGAGTTCGATGGCCAATATCGCGGGCTATCGCGCGATCGTCGAGGCATCGCAGCACTTCGGCCGCTTCTTCACGGGGCAGATTACGGCCGCCGGCAAGGTGCCGCCCGCCAAGGTGCTTGTGATCGGCGCCGGTGTCGCGGGTCTCGCGGCAATCGGTGCCGCCAAGAGCATGGGCGCAATCGTGCGTTCCTTCGATACGCGTCCGGAGGTCAAGGAGCAGGTCGAGAGCATGGATGCCGAATTCCTGATGCTTGATTTCGAAGATGACGAGGACGGTTCGGGCGAAGGCGGCTACGCCAAGGTCATGAGCGACGAATTCATCAAGGCCGAGATGGCGCTGTTCGCGGAGCAGGCGAGGGATGTCGACATTATCGTCACAACGGCGCTGATTCCGGGCAAACCGGCGCCGCGTCTGATCACGGCAGAGATGGTCGAGTCGATGAAGGACGGCAGCGTGATCGTCGACCTCGCGGCCGAACAGGGCGGCAACTGTGAGCTGACCGAACCCGGGACGGTGGCCGTCAAGAACGGCGTGTCGATTATCGGTTATACGGACCTGCCGAGTCGCCTCGCCGCACAATCGAGCCAGCTCTATGCAACCAACCTCCGGCACCTGCTCACGGACCTGACGCCCGGGAAAGACGGCAATATCGTTGTCGACTTCGAGGACGAGGTGATCCGTGGCACGACGGTCTGCAAGGAAGGCGAGAAGACCTGGCCGCCACCGGCGCCGAAACTGTCGGCTGCGCCGCCCAAAGCGGAGCCTGCGCCGGCACCTGTCGCCGCAGAACCCGAGAAGCGATCAATCATGGGCCCGATAATCGGCATGGTGGTCGCCGGCGTTGCCCTCCTGGGACTGGGTGCGGTCGCGCCACCGTCGTTCATGGCGCATTTCACGGTCTTCGTGCTGGCGTGTTTCGTCGGCTACATGGTGATCTGGAACGTGACACCAGCGCTGCATACGCCGCTCATGAGCGTCACCAACGCGATTTCGAGCATCATCGTCATCGGCGCTTTGCTGCAGCTCAGCTCGGCAGACAAGGTGATCATGTGGATTGCCGCTGTAACGGTCGGCGTCACGGCGATCAATATCTCTGGCGGGTTCGCGGTAACGCGCCGCATGCTCGAAATGTTCAGGAAGTGAGACCATCATGACGACTCAAGGATTATTCACACTGCCACAGGGCGTGGTTACGGTCTCCTACATCATCGCGACGATTCTCTTTATCCTCGCGCTCGGTGGCCTTTCGAACCAGGAGACGGCACGTCGCGGTAACTGGTACGGCATCATCGGCATGACGATCGCGCTGATCGCGACGATCTTCGGCAAGGTCAGCCAGAACTACGATCTCCTGATCGTTGCGCTGCTGGTTGGTGGCAGCATCGGCCTCTTCGCGGCCAGGCGCGTGCAGATGACGCAGATGCCCGAGCTCGTCGCGATCCTGCACAGCCTCGTCGGTGCTGCCGCCGTCGCGGTTGGTTTCGCGAACTTCATGGATCCGGATGCGCACTTCGTGGGTGTCGAGCTGACGATTCACGACATCGAAACCTACCTCGGTGTGCTGATCGGTGCCGTGACCTTCTCCGGCTCCGTAATCGCTTTCGGCAAGCTGTCGGGACGCATTACCGGCAACCCGCTGTTACTGCCTGCACGTCACTGGCTGAACTTGCTGCTCCTGATTGGCGCTATTTACTACGGCTATGCCTTTGTGCAGGAGTCGGCTGCCGGCGGCGGTCTGAATCCGCTCATTTTCATGACGGTCATCGCCCTGTTGTTCGGTATCCACATGGTCATGGCCATTGGCGGTGCCGACATGCCGGTCGTCGTCTCCATGCTCAACAGTTACTCGGGCTGGGCTGCGGCAGCGACGGGCTTCATGCTCAACAATGACCTGCTGATCGTCACGGGCGCGCTGGTCGGCTCGAGCGGCGCCATCCTGAGTTACATCATGTGCCGCGCCATGAATAGGCATTTCCTTGCGGTTATCGCGGGCGGCTTCGGGACGGGCGGCGGCGCGGCGGCCAAGAGTGGTGGCGAGGAACAGGGTGAGGTTGCACCGATCGAGGCACTCGAAACGGCCGAACTCCTGGTTAATGCCAAGGAAGTCATGATCATCCCGGGCTACGGCATGGCGGTCGCACAGGCGCAGCACACCGTGTTCGAGATCACGCGCTCGTTGCGGGAGAAAGGCGTCAATGTGCGATTCGGCATCCACCCGGTCGCCGGTCGCATGCCCGGTCACATGAACGTGCTGCTGGCGGAAGCCAAGGTGCCGTACGACATCGTGTACGAGATGGACGAGATCAATGACGACTTCCCCGACGTCGACGTATCGGTCGTCATCGGTGCCAACGACATCGTCAATCCGTCGGCTTTGACCGACCCGGACAGCCCGATTGCCGGGATGCCCGTACTCGAATGCTGGAAAGGCAAGGCGTCGATTGTCCTCAAGCGCAGTATGGCGACTGGCTACGCGGGCGTGCAGAATCCGCTGTTCTTCCTCGACAACACGCGCATGCTGTTTGGCGACGCAAAGACCACTCTCGACGAGGTTTTGAAGGATTTATAGCCATTTACGAGCACTGGTTACTTGGCGATGTAACATAGTTTCGTCATAATCGGCGCATGCTCGCTGGATTTGCATCCGACATAACGCAGCAGGTTCTCAGAACCGACGTTGCCGGAATGCCGCTCGAGTGGATCGACTACCGCGAAGCGGTACGCCTGTATCACTCCGAGCAGGTTGCGTATGACTGCGGTACCCGCCTGTACTCGGTGTTCGGCGGGTATAGCTCGATCGACGGCCGCCGCAGCCGTATCGACGTCAATTCGATTATTGCGACGCATGGGACAAGCCAGAGTCTCTCGCGCAATCGCGACAAGTATGTCCCGCCGCTCAACAATCGCACGCTGTTCAAGCGGGACGCGAACCTTTGCCTTTACTGCGGCATGCGTTACATGACACGCGACCTGACCCGTGACCATATTACGCCCGTGTCGCGAGGTGGCACCGATACCTGGAACAATGTTGCGACGGCCTGTCGACGTTGCAACAACTACAAGGGAGGCCGCACTCCCGAACAGGCTGCGATGGAACTCATCGCCGTTCCCTTCACGCCCAACTACGCGGAGTACATCTACCTGAAGGGGCGTCGCGTGCTCGCCGACCAGATGCAATACCTGCTCGCGCACATCCCGCGATCGAGCCCATTGCATGCGCGCCTGAGCGGCCATCTCGCGAACGGCGCGGAAATCGTCGAAGTTCACTATCACGACTGATGCAGTACCTGATCGACGCGAGCGTCTATGTGTTTCGGGCCTATTATTCGATGCCCGACGACATGGTTGACGACAGCGGCAACCCGATTAACGCGCTCTACGGATTCTGTCGCTTCATGGGCGACTTCATGGAACGGGTGACGCCGGAGTATGTCGCGGTGCTGTTCGATGAGAGCTTGTCGAAGTCCTTCCGCACCGAGATCTACCCGGAGTACAAGGCGAACCGGGATCCAGCACCGGAAGATCTGAAACGACAGTTCCAGCAGTGTCGGCGTTTCGTGCGCTCGCTCGGCGTCATGGAATATGCAAGCCCGCGTTATGAAGCCGATGACCTCATCGGCACGCTCGTCGCACATGGCAGGAACCAGGGGCGCCCTTCGACGATCGTTAGCCGCGACAAGGACCTGACGCAGTTGCTGACCAGGGAAGACGTGTTCTGGGATTTCGCGGGTAAAGGCAAGCTGCGTTATGAGCAGATACCCGATTCGTTCGGTGTCTGGCCGGAGCAGATTGCCGATTTTCTCGCGCTCGCGGGCGACGCCGTCGACAACATCAAGGGTGTGCCGGGAGTCGGCAAGAAAACCGCTACCGTGCTCTTGCAGCACTTCGGCAGCCTCGAGGAAATCTATGGCAACCTCGACCGGGTTCATGAAGTCAATGTTCGTGGTGCGAAGACCCTGGGGACCAGGCTGGAAACGCATCGCGATGACGCCATGCTCGCCCGGCGCCTGACCGGTATCGCCTGCGACGCGCCGATAGACGATGCGGAATCGGCGATGCAGCCATCGGCGCCGAAGCTGGGCGAGATCAATGCGCTGTACGACGAAGCCGGCATAGGCATGGCGCTGCGCCGCCAGGCCGAGCGGGTGTCCGACATCTACCGGCACTAGCGTGCCTGACTGGACGATCATCTTCCAACACCTGCGTGACGCGGGCGTTTCAGTAAGCGATCGGCAAGAGCCCCGGCCTGTCAGTGGTGGCGATATCAGCGCAGCCTGGCGGCTCGAATGTGATGACAGGCCGGTATTCCTGAAGACGGGTCCGGCGTCGTCAGCCGAGATGTTTTTCGCCGAGGCGGAGGGCCTCGCGGAACTGGGTGCAGCGAAGGCCGTGCGGGTGCCCGGCGTACTCGCCGCGCACGAGTTCGACGATTCAGCCTTCATCGCAATCGAATGGCTCGCATTCGGCGGGTCTTCAGTCGCGAGCGAACGCCTGCTCGGAGAGCAACTCGCGGCAATGCACCGGGTTACCAAAGATCGCTTCGGCTGGCACCGTGACAACACGATCGGCCTGACGCCGCAGCACAACCCGTGGACGAACGACTGGGTGGATTTCTTCCGCGAGCATCGTCTCGGCTACCAGCTCGACCTCGCGGCGACGAAAGGTTTTGGCGGTGAGCTGCAGGCAATGGGCTCGCGACTCAAGAAGCGATTGCCGGCCTTCTTTGAGGGCTACGAGCCCGTCGCGTCACTACTGCATGGCGACCTCTGGGGTGGTAACTGGGCGTGCTGCGGTGGGTCGCCCGTTATCTTCGATCCCGCCGTGTACTATGGTGACCGGGAAACGGACCTGGCGATGACACGGCTGTTCGGCGGGTTTGGCGCAGGTTTTTACAAATCCTACGAGGCGAGCTGGCCGCTGGAGCCGGGTCACCGCGAACGGCTGCATCTGTACCAGCTTTACCATGTGCTGAATCATCTCAACCTGTTCGGTAGTGGGTACCACGGCAGGGCAATAGCGTTAATGAGGGAGCTCCTGTGAATAAGGCAAGCAGAATACACGCCCTGGTCGCGCTGACTATTTTCCTTACACAAATGTCTGTTGCCCACGAACCCGCTCCGCGGGGTTTCCTGGACGGCAGGCTGCAACGTATCGACAACGCGATAAACGCGGAAATCTCAGTCGGCAAAATTCCGGGCGCAGTCGCCCTGATCATGAAGGACGGCAACATCGTCTATCACAAGAGCTTCGGCTACGCGGACATCGATACCGAGACACCGATGCAGAAGGACAGCATTTTCCGCATCGCATCGATGACCAAGGCGATCACGTCGGTGGCCGCGATGACGCTTTACGAGCGCGGCTATTTCCGGCTCAACGATCCGATCGCGAAATACCTGCCGGCGTTTGCCGACATGCGCATCGTGAGCGAGGTGGACGACGACGGGAGTGTCATAACGACGATACCGGCCAAACAGCCAATACGTATCATTGACCTGTTGACGCATACCTCGGGGCTCAGCTACCCGTTCATAAAGAGCCGGGTGCAGCGTTCCTACGTCGACTCCGGGGTCATCGATGGCTTTACGGTCAAAGATGTCGACCTCGCTACACAAATGGGCCTGCTCGCCACCCAGCCCCTGCTGTTCGAGCCCGGCACCGAGTTCGCCTATGGCCTGAACACCGACCTGCTGGGTCGCCTCGTGGAGATCGTGAGCGGCAAGCCGCTCGATCAGTACTTCTCGGAAGAGATCTTCGAGCCGCTCGGCATGCACGACACCTTTTTCTATCTTCCCGACGACAAGGCTGGCCGCCTCGTGACCCTCTACGCAGCCGTCGATGAGGGTCTGGTAGTTTCACAGGGAGATGAATCCGATATCGTCCTCGACGACCCGCTCTACCCGGTTGCAGGCGCACGGAGCTACTTCTCCGGTGGCGCGGGCCTGTCCTCAACGGCGTACGATTACGCGCGCTTCCTGCAGATGTTGCTCAACGAGGGTGAGCTCGGCGGTGCGCGAATCCTCGGCAGGAAGTCGGTCGAACTCATGCGCACGGCCCGCTTTGACTGGGACGGCGATGCCGTTCCCGACTTCGGGCTTGGATTCAGGGTGGTATCCGATATCGGCCGGCAAGGTGAGCTGGGGTCGGTCGGCAGCTATGCCTGGGGTGGAGCATTCAACACGGGGTACTGGATCGACCCGGTCGAGAAGCTCGTCTGCGTCTACATGTCGCAGGCACGTCCTACCCGGTCAGATCTCCGTGATCGTTTCGGGACACTCGTGTACCAGGCACTCGAGTAGTCTGGCTTGCAGATCGAGGATCTGTCGCACTAGCGAACCGCGATCGCCTGAATCTCGAAGCGCATACCGAATAACAGCTCACCCGAGCCGACGAAAGCTCGCGCCGGGTAAGCGCCGTCGAAATAGCTGCGATACACCTCGTTGAACTGCCCGTATAACGTCAGGTCGGGACAATAGATCGTGACCGACACGAGATCGTCGAGCGTCATGTCCGCCAGGGCAAGCACGGCCTTGACGTTCTCCATGAGCAAACGTGCTTCGTCTTTCGGATCATTGGGCACCACCATCGTGTCGAAGTCGATGCCGCCATTGCCCGACAGGTAAAGCGTATCGCCGACGAGTACGGCATCGCTGATCGGAATGCCGAGGGCCTCGGTATTCGGCAGGCTCAACATGCGGCGTTCGGCGCGGGCGTCGTCCGCTGTGGCTGCCGAGGCGAGGGTGACTGCGACAAGGGAAATCACGAGCTGACGAACATACATGGCTTTGCTCCGGGACGGTTTCGGCGATAATAGTATCGTCCGCCGTGATCGGAAGGTAATTTGTGCAGGACTTAAACAGGAATTCCCGATGGGCGGTGTCCGTCCGCCAGCGGATCGCTGCGCCGCGAGAGGAAGTCTGGCGCGTAATTTCCGCCCCCGGCAACCTCGAGCCGTGCCACCCGTTCTGCACGAAGAACCCCGTGCATAAGTGGGACGGTGCCAACTCGAGGGACGAGATCCATTACCTGAACGGCTGGATGTACGAGCGCCGGTTTCGTGAGTGGCATGACGGCCGCGGCTACGACCTCGAAACCTATCGCGGCGACAATTGCATAGCATCGGTTTCCTGGCGAATCATCGATGTAGACGATGCGAACAGTACCCTGGAAATCACCGTCTATCCTCACGTGCTGCAGAATTGGCCAGCGATCGCGCGCTGGTTCGCGTATTGGCTCCGCATCAAGCCTTACCTGCGCAGCTACCTGAGATCGGTGGTGATGGGATTCGAGTGGTACATCACGCGAGGCGAGCGCGTGCCCCGCAACGAGTTTGGCAAGCACCCGTGGTTTTCGGCGCGGCCGGACTAGCCCGGGAAATCGCTCGCGTCACCCGATTCGTCAACCTCGTACGCTTCGCCGAGGAAATCCTCCTCGAACGCGTACAGCGTTGTGCCCTCGGGCGCCCTGATTGCGACGAACGCACCTTCGAAGCCCGGAAACTTTTCGAAATCGAGCCCGCGCTGTTCGAGCAGTCCCATGAGGCCGTGACGGTCCGGACACTTGAAACACAGGGATGGCCCGGTTAGCGCGATACTCTCGGAGAGACCGAGCGGCACTCCGTTCGCTTCGAAGCGCATGTGGGTCGTTGGCTCTTCGCGCAGGTTGAGCAACGTGGGTGCTATCGGTGCCCAGAAGCGTGCAGCACGGAGCGCGTCCCGGACCGGTAGCGTGAGCTCGAACCAGCTGCCGCAGCTCGAGTCGTTCTCCGCTTCCTCGCTCACATGGAAGGTGCGTGCCTCCAGCATCGTAACGAGGTGGCCGTCGCGATCCATGAATCCGAGTTCATTGAATGCCTCTTCGCCAAGCTGCATGAAAGTGAAATCAAAACCGTGATCCGCCATGGCGCGCGCATGCTTCGCGAGATCGGGCTGCACAAAGGTGACAGCCGGCCCATCGAAGTCACGATCGTGCAGGCCAATGTTGAGTTCGCCGTCGCTGACGACCGCGTACTTGTGTGGCCACATGTCACCGATCTCGAGTTCGGCGAAGCCCAGGGTCTTGTAGAAGTGCAGCGACTCGAGAATTTCCGGCGTGCGCACCGAAAACTCCAGGAACCGGCCTATCGTGTTCACTTTTCTGCGCCCAGGTTGACGGCACGCTGCCGGGACGTCGGATCCGCGGCATAGGATTCCGGCCAGCCAGCCAGGTGTTTGTCGACCAGGTCGGTCAGAAAGCGGACGTGATCGTCGCGGGCATTAAGCGCGGGAATGTAATGCAACTCCTTGCCGCCGGATTCCTCGAACAGCTCTGCATTCTGCATTGCAATCTCCTCGAGCGTCTCGAGGCAGTCGGTCGAGAAACCCGGGCAGACGACGTCGATGCGATCGAGGCTGCTCTTGCCAAGCCCGGTGATCGTTTCGTCGGTATAAGGGCGCAGCCACTCGTCGCGCCCGACGCGCGACTGGAAGGACAGAAGCCACTCGTCTTCTGCGAGTTCGAGCGCCTCGGTGACAAGCCTTGCAGTCTTGCGGCACTGGCAGTGATAAGGGTCGCCGCCCAACAGCGTGCTTTTCGGCACGCCATGGAATGAGAACATGAGCTTCGAGCCGCGGCCGTGTTCGTTCCAGTATTCACGAATGCTCGAAACGAGCGCATCGATGTATCCGTGCTCGTCATGGTACTGATTGATGAAGCGCATCTCCGGAACCCAGCGCAGCTTGTTGAGCTTGCGGGCGACGGCATCGATTACCGATGCGGTGGTCGTGCCCGAGTATTGCGGATACATCGGCAGTACCAGCAGCCGCCGTGCGCCTTTCGCCAACAGCCGGTCGATGGCATCGTAGATCGACGGGTCGCCATAACTCATCGCGAGCTCGACATTGATGGCGCCCGAGTGCCGGGTGTCGAGGTGTTGTTGCATGGATTTGGCGATCGCCTGCGAGTAGATCATCAGCGGCGAGCCGTCATCGGTCCAGATCTTCCTGTAAGCCTCGGCGGAACGCGAAGGCCGGATCACCAGGATGATTCCATTGAGAATCAGCCACCAGAGCCAGCGCGGGTATTCGATCACGCGCGGATCGGACAGGAACTGCTTGAGGAAACTGCGTACGGCCGAACTCGTCGGCGCCTCCGGGGTTCCGAGATTGACGAGCAGGATACCGGTGGACTCGGTGAGCCCGTGCTCGAACTTTGGAGTTGCTTCGTACTGCGGCATTGACCCGGAAACCGACATCGAACGCGCCCAACAGTACTGCAAAGGCCCGTCGGGCGCCAGCCAAAAGGGCTATAATTCATTGTCTTGATTGATATTTGTGGCGCGAAGCACCTATGAACATTCTCCCTGAGAACGAACAACAGTCGCCCGACCGCTGGACACTCGCCCGGGACATCGCCGTCTTGCAGGTGAAGCTGATCGTCGACGGACTGCGTGACCTGGTGCTCGTGCCGGCATCGCTCGTCGCGGGGATCATCAGCCTGGTGTCTTACGACGACGGCCGACCAGGCTCGCAGTTCTATCGTCTGCTCGGCGTTGGCAAGCAGAGCGAGCGCTGGATCAACCTGTTTGGTGCGCTCGAGAATGCGCCGCCCGACCTCGAACCCATCGAGCCGTTTCCCGATGCGGACATGGATGAGCTCGTCGGCAAGCTCGAATCGTTCGTGCGCGATGAGCAGAGTCGGGGCACCGTGACCACGCAGGCAAGAGAACGACTCGAAAAAGTGCTCAAGGCCATGAACCGCGGCCGGCGAACGAAGGAGCCTTAACTTTACGGTTGCTCGTCGACGTCTCGCCCCGATAGCAGGTCGTCGAGGCTGGGTGGCGGGTGGTCCGGGCCCATCTTGCCGGCGTCGAGCCGGCCGACGTAGTCCTTGTAGGCGCGCATCGCCTGGTAACCGAACAGCCGGC
>Ga0265309_10000396_pt1 | contig 17147 bp, 13 predicted proteins | sample Helome_FD_192492 | JGI IMG/M metagenome (GOLD analysis project Ga0265309, IMG submission 192492) | Marine sediment microbial communities from subtidal zone of North Sea - Hel_20160524 (Illumina Assembly) | ecosystem: Environmental > Aquatic > Marine > Subtidal zone > Sediment ...
AAAACACAGAGCCCGGCAGAATCGACCAGGGCGGTTGCATCCTGGAAAGCCTTGACCAGCTCAGCTTTGCCGTCGGTATCGTTCATCTCGGTCTTGACCGGGATGCCGAGTACTTCCGAGGCGATGGTATAGCCACGCAGGTGACAGGCGCCCCGATTCGAAGTGGCATAAGCCAGCCCGATACCCTGGATGCCACGTGGATCGTAGGCCGGAAATTCCTGGCCCTTGACCGTCATCGATAGTTCCGGGCGCTTGTATTTGTCACATAACTGCTTCGATCCCAGTCCCAGGTCTTTGGCAAAACCCTCACCGGTGACAAACTGCTCGGTGAGGGCGACAAAGGCCTCGGCGCTGCCGAACTTGAGTTCGATGCCGCCGGTTTCCTTGGTGCCGATAGTGCCGTCTTCAAACATTTCCATCGCCGCCGCCACGGTGGCACCGTAGGTGATGGGATCCATGCCGTCTTCATTGCAGAGGAAGTTAATGTAGGTCAGCGCATCGAGATCATCGACACCGGTATCGGCACCGAGAGCCCAGGCGGCTTCATACTCGAGGCCACCGGACGCGCCCTGGTACTGCGGCTTGTCCTTGACCGAAAAATGGGTCGGATCGACCGTGGAAATCCGGCCACAGGCGATAGTACAGCCGAAACAGGCGCCATTCGTGGTCAGGTTTGGCTTGCCGTCGCTTTTGCGCGGTTCGGCCATGGCCTCGGCTGAAATATTTTCAGCGCCCTCAAAACCGACATCGCGCATGTTACGCGCCGGCAGGCCGCCGATGCCATTGATTACGTTCATCAGGACCTGGGTGCCGTAAGCCGGCAGGCCCTGGCCGGTAACGGCATTTTCGGCGAGGACCGCTTTACCGTCATTGGTGGCCGCCATGAAGGCCTCGGCATCATTTATGTTGCCGATACCGCCGGTACCGCGCACGGCAACCGCCTTCAGATTCTTCGACGCCATCACGGTACCGACCCCGGAACGCCCGGCGGCACGGTGCTTGTCATTCATGACCGCGGAATAGAGACAGCCATGCTCAGCCGTGCGGCCAACACAGGCAACGCGCAGTTGTGGGTCCTGGTGAGTCTGGTGCAGGATATCGTCGGTCTCCCAGGCAGATTTGCCCCACAGGCCGTCAGCCGAGCGCAGCTCGGCCTTGTCATCCTGGATCAGCAGGTAAACCGGTTTATCCGACTTGCCTTCGAAAATAATCATATCCCAGCCGGCAAACTTCAGTTCGGCACCGAAGAACCCACCTGAATTCGAACAGGCGATAGCGCCGGTTAACGGGCTCTTGCAGATAACGGAATAGCGGCCGCCGGTGGAAGCCATGGTGCCGGTGAGTGGACCGGTGGCCATAATCATCTTGTTGTCGGGCCCGAGCGCGTCGCATTTCGGATCGACTTCCTCGCTCAGGTACTTCGAGGCCAGGCCACGTTGGCCCAGGTAAAGCTTTGCCCACTCCATGTTGAGTGGTTCGGATGTACAGCTGCCTTTAGAGAGATCTACCCTCAGAATTTTTCTGGTCCATGACATGATTCATTACCCCCATGATTAAGCGGTGACTTCAGCGGTTGGCAAGCTCTTGGCTGCCGAGGCCAGCATGCGGTCGTAACCGGTCCAGTCCGCATCGACGTAGGTGATCGCATCGGTAGGACAGGCGGCCGCGCATTGCGGGTCACCACCACAAAGATCACATTTCACCACCTTGCCAGTCGCCTGCGAATAGTTGATGGTGCCAAACGGGCAGGCGATGGTGCAGACCTTGCAACCGACACACTTGTCATCGGAGATCACCTTGGCGCCGGTAGAAAAGTCGATACTAATGGCGTCAACCGGACAGGCACGCATACACCAGGCTTCATCACACTGGGTGCAGGTATAGGGCGCGAATCTCCCCTCATGATGGAAAGTGAAAACCTTGATATACGATCGCGATGGGTTAAAAGTACCGGTGTGCTCATAGGAGCAGGCCATTTCGCACTGGAGACAGCCGGTACACTTCCCCGGATCGATGTTGAGGGATTTCTGCATTGTATCCTCCGCTTGTGTCGTTATTATCATCCCCGTCGGACAACTGCTATTGTGCTTCCGCGGGAATTCCTTAGGTCAGTGCGTAAAAATACCACTCTCGACGCTGGTTTTATAGTCCTAAACGTTATTTTTAATCAGCTTTAGCGCCCAGATCGATATCAACCGTAAAAAATATCGTACTGCCTCTACCATTTTGGCTTCGTATATGCCTCAATTACCGACCTGAAGGACTACACTCCATTGAATGAGTAACAAAATTTCTTCCGCCCCAGGTTGCGCTGATCCTTTCGATCCCAGCTCAATCAGCCTGTCCGAGGCACTCGATAAAATCCGGCAACGCGTACGGCCGGTTCTCGCCTGTGAGCGCTTGCCGATTCGTGATTGCCTGGGTCGGGTCAATAATGAAGCAGTGAAATCACCACATAATGTGCCACCATTGCCCAATTCTGCAATGGATGGATACGCTATCGCGATAGCAAGCCTCGAGCAGGACGCGATCACCGACCTCGAAGATATCGGCACTGCCTACGCCGGCGCCCCGTTTGAAGGTAGCTGCGGCGCGGGGCAATGCGTTCGCATTATGACCGGAGCCCTGATTCCAGATGGCGCCGATGCCGTGATCATGCAGGAACAGGCCGAACAGAGCGATTCAGGTAAGGTCCGCATCGATGCACAACATCGGGTCGGTGAAAACATTCGTCAGGCTGGTGAAGATGTGCAGCAGGGTGAAACCGTTATCGAGGCCGGCGCCAGGCTTAGCCCGGCCGACCTCGGCGTACTGGCCTCGCTCGGTCTTGGTCAACTGCAGGTGAAACGCAAACCGGTGGTGGCCTTCTTTTCCACCGGGGATGAACTGGTTGCAGTCGGTGAACCGCTCGAACCCGGTAAAATTCACGACAGTAACCGTTACAGTCTGCACGGCATGCTATCCACTATGGCGGTTGATATCATTGATCTCGGCGTGGTACGCGATGATCCCGACAGCATGCGCGAAGTACTGACACGGGCCTCGACCCAGGCCGATTTGATTATCAGTACCGGCGGCGTCTCGGTCGGTGAGGCCGATTTTATCAAACCGGCGCTGGAGGAACTGGGGACTACCGAGTTCTGGAAAATTGCGATCAAGCCCGGGCGACCGTTAACCTTTGGCCAGATCGACGCCAGTATCTTCATGGGCCTGCCGGGCAACCCGGTGGCGGTAATGGTGACTTTCAGCCAGTTCGTCGTACCGGCAATCCATGCCCTGGCCGGCGCCAACCCGCAACGTCCGGCATTGTTCCGTGCCCGCGCGCAGGATAAAATGCGCAAGAAACCCGGGCGCTACGAGTTCCAGCGAGGCATCGCCAGCATGGATGAGAACAATGAATGGCAGGTCGCCAGAACCGGGCAGCAGGGATCGGGCATCCTGACCTCGATGAGCCGCGCCAACTGCTTTATCGTGCTGCCCGATGACAACGCCGGGGTCGAACCAGGCGACCAGGTAAGCATTCAATTCTTCGACTGGTCGCGGTAAGCGTCATGGCGGATATTCTTTACTTTGCGCGGCTCGCCGAATCGCTGGGACTAAAATCAGAAACAATCGACTTATCAGCAGAATGTAAAACTGTCGCGGACCTGGTCGGGCTGTTACGCACACGCGGCGAACCCTTTGCCAGCGAGTTTAATGGCGATACCCGGATACTGGTCGCCATCAACCAGGAAATGAGCGAACCTGGGGCGGAAATCTCAAACACCGACGAGATTGCATTCTTCCCACCGGTAACCGGCGGTTAACCAGTTACCCCTGCGCAAGAACCACTGATCCACGCACCGAATACCCTGTCATCCCCGCGTAAGCGGGGATCTTGCAATAATGGCACGCCGGCAAGATTCCCGCTTGCGCGTGAATGACGTGAGATTTGGCGCGGGGAAGACGGCAAATTCTTACTCGGGTACCCCGGCCTTACGCAAGGCATCCACATAATGTTCAAGATCGCTTTCGTGCAGATAGATACTTTCGCGGCGTTCCTTCGCCAGCGTGATCTCCGGATTGATTGCGAGCGCCTCTTCCACCGACCATTCGGCGTCCTCGATTCGTCCAAGCTGGGCGTAGAGCGCCGCAAGATTCAAATGGACACGGTCGAATGCCGGATTGCGCTCAAGAGCGTCCTCGAGTATCGGTAAAGCCTCATCGTATCTTTTCATCAGAAAAAGAATGCGCCCTTTGACATCGAGATAAATACCTGTGCCCCGCGGATTGATGTGTATCGCCTGGGCCACTGCTTCGAGCCCTCTTTCGAAGGCGCCCGAGTAGCTCGAAATAAACGCCAGCGTTGCGTAGCCATCGACATAATTGGGGTGTACCTCAATCGTGCGCTGGGCTGCCTCGAGTGCAGCCTGGTGTTGCCGCTGGGACAGGTACAGAATACTGCGAGTCAGGTATATCTGTGGAATACTATCGTCCAGTTCCACGGCTTTACGGGCGAATTCCAGCCCGAGCCGAATTGATTCTTCACGATCCCTGGACCAGAAAAAATTGATTTCCGTCACATACGTCAGGGCGATATTGGCATAGGCCCGCGCGTAGTTCGGATCGATCGCAGCAGCCTGTTTGAACAACTCGCGAGCCTCGACGACAGCATCGATAGTAAAGGTGTTGTATTGCTCGATTCCACGCAAAAGGACATCATAGGCCTCGGGGCTGGTCGTTTCGACCCGGTCGAACCTTTGCTCGTCGGCGGGCGTCAGGTTGATCTCGAGCGCAGTAACAATTTTTCGATTCACGTGATCCTGCAGGGTGAACACACTGGCCATGGTGCCGTCGAAGCGCTCCGCCCAGATATGGCCGCCACTATTAGCGTCTACTAGCTGCGCATTGATGCGGATCTGGTCGCCCATGCGACGCACACTCCCCTCCAGCACGTAGCGCACCCCGAGTTCGCGGGCAACCGTGCGCACGTCGACAGATCGTCCCTTGTAGCTAAAACTCGAGTTGCGTGCGACCACGAACAAGCCCGAGATACGCGACAAATCAGTGGTCAGATCCTCGGTAATCCCGTCGGCGAAATACTCCTGCTCGGGGTCACCGCTCATGTTATCAAACGGCAGCACCGCGATGGATGGCTTTTTCTGCGAGGTCTCTACGACGGCTTCAGGCACGTCAGCCTCCTGTGGAAACCAGGATATAAACCCGTAAGCGGCGGCACCGAAAAGCACAACTACCACTGCTACGATGACAGCCATATTGCTGCGCGAACCTCCGGCGTAGCCACCATCTCGATACCCTTCCGGCGGCGGTATCGTTGCACCGGATTGCAGCGCAACGCGGTAAATACCAATGGCTTCGTCGAAGCCTTTCAGATCCTGCTCACCCAGATTCTGCAGTTCGAATGGCAGGCGTCGCGGTAGTGCTTCGCGGATCGCCGGAGTTATGCATAACCCACCCGCATCTGCCTTTTGTTCCAGGCGCTGTGCCAGCACCACGCCCGCACCGGTAATGGTGTCATCGGCGATAATAACCTCACCCAATGCAATCCCCACGCGAACCTGCGGACGAATCTCGTCATCCAGCCTGGTGTTGTATTCAAGCTGTTTCAATTGGAATGCCAGCGCAGCGCAGACTGCGTCCGAGGCACGTTCGAATTCAGCCAACAGCGCATCGCCACGCAGTTCGCGGACCTGGCCATGGTAGGCGGAAATGGTATCGCCGAAACGCTGGAAGGAATCCTGGATACGCTGGTGTGCCTTATGCTCATCCTGCTGCACCAGGCTAGTCGAACCGACGACATCCGCATGCAGAATTACAGCAAGTTTGCCGGATAAGAACTTATCGGCCATCAGCACCACTGCGAGAATTAATTTAGGCGTATGTTAACACAGGACCCGAGGGGCACTGTGGCCACTCCAGGTTTCAGGCCTGGCAACCTACCTGGTTGTTGGTATATTCGCTGAGGCGCATCAACTTAGTCGCATCAGTCATCGCCCGATCGATGTCGGTGCGACCGTGCTGCAATACCAGTCGATCGTGAAAGCTGCTGAAATAACGCGCGAACATTTCACCGCCGATGGTGGCAACGGCATAAAACGAGTCCTGTTCTGCATCGTACTCGAGCTCAATCGCAGCCAGCGGTTGTGGCGCCGGACCACCCAACACGAGACCGCCATGCGCGGGGTCGTATACGCTGTTTTCCGAACAACAGTAGATAACACCGCTGCGCTGCTCGATTTCATCGAAACTGTTGCGAAACCTTACCTTACCGTGCCGATAATTGATGAAACTCACCGACGGCGCGGGATGGCTCAGCTTGTGCGCGCAAATCGCCGAAAACGCGACCACCGAGTAGTTTGATCCGGCACCACCCTGCCAGCGATAGCGATCACCATCGCGTGTTTTCAGGTTACTTCGCGAGGTTACCGGTTTACCCAGGTCAATTAAAAAACACGGCGTGGATACGAACGGGTAGTGGAACAGGTAGGTTTCACCGACATCCAGCGTAGCGGCGCGCACCGGTTCGCCGGAATATGGATCAACTAACGCGACGCGAGCATAACGGTGATATTGTTGATAATCCTGGGCGAGCAGCTCAGGACTGGCGGTAACACTGGCGACGGCGGAGGCACATAACTTAACGAACCCTCTTCGTTTCATGCTCGGCTTTTCTCTCCTCAGTGATGTAATTAAAAAAGTATAAGTGATCTTTTTTGGTTTAGGTAGCCTGATGTTTATGGCGATGCGAAGTTGCAGAATCGATTTCAGTTTGCTGCAGCACTATCCCCACTATTCGAAGCTTATATTCGAATAGCCTTGCGATCGCCGCTTTCGAGCCAGGCGGCAAAAGCCAGTAACGGTTGATCTCCCGCGCGCATCGCATGCATTTGCCAGGGTTCGTGAAGGATCAAATCACCCGGATACACATCGAACCATTCGCCGCTGTCCAGGCACCACTGACCTCCCGGCGTCAGCACCAGGTAAACTTCCCTGGGCTCGTGATTGTGATCCTGGTAGGTTACCCCGGGCGACAACAGAACATAGCCGCATCTCGGCACCTCGCACAACACTGGACAATCCGGCCCCGATAGCCCGGCATAGGCATAGCCATCGAGAAAAGACTTGCTTACATTGGCATCAGTGTAGCCGGGGTTCTGGGACCATCTGAGCTGGCCCAGAAGCGGGCGCAAACCCGATGCAAGATCCGCCAGTTCGTAATTCCCTGCCAGATTGAGGGCGGCATCGAGGTATGCAAGCACTGCAAACTCATCGCCAAAGCGTGATTCCAGCCGCTCACGCGGAAGCGGTTCGATGGGCGGTCGGGTTACCTGAAGTCCGCTTCTGCAATCCTGTCGCGCTAGCACGGCACGCCACGAAACCTCTATCAAGTTTTCTACTGCCGAACGCATTTAGTCGTGACCTCCTCGAGCCAGCGAAGCGGAGCGGTCAGCAATAACCGCGAACGCCATCTTGCCGATATTCTTACCTCTCCGCAATGCCGTGAGATAACCATTCGCCTTGCCGACTCTGAGCTAAATATCTTGCGAATTAAATTCCATGGCTCCAGAATTGGGCGATGTCAGAACTCGATTCAATTCTCGCAGATATCAAAACCGGTGAAGCGATCAACGCGGCCAGGCGAGACTGGAATCCACACTACCAGGGTGAAATCGATATTCGCATTGCCGCCGATGGCAGCTGGTTCCACCAGCAGCGACCCTTCCAGCGCGATTCCCTGGTAAAACTGTTTGCCGGCATCTTGCGGCGCGAGGACGAAGAATATTTTCTCGTCACTCCCGCCGAAAAGCTGCGCATCGAGGTAGAGGACGCCCCGTTTATCGCAACCCTGGTCGAGTGCATCGAGGCTGACGGCCAACAGGCCATCGTTTTTACTACTAACATTGGCGAGCGCATCGTCGCCGATCATAAGCATGCGATCCGGGTTGAAACGGACGCTGACAGCAATACACCCCGACCTTATGTACACGTTCGCGATGGTCTCGACGCGTTAATCAGCCGCAGCGCGTTTTACGATTTACTCAACCTGGCGCAGGAGAACGAACGCGACGGAACTGGTTACCTGAGCGTCACCAGCCTGGGCGAAGAATTTGAACTGGGAAGTACCGATGAATAAACAAACCAAAGGCACCCATGAATATCAGGACGATCCGCGTAACGCGGATATCATTATCGATATCAACGGTGAGTTTTTTGCCCGCGAACAAGCGCGGGTTTCTGTGTTCGACAGCGGCTTTGTACTCGGTGACGGGGTCTGGGAAGGGCTGCGCGTGCATCGGGGTAAGATCGCGTTTCTGGATCAGCATCTCGATCGCCTGTACGAAGGCGCAAAAGCCCTCGATATGGAAATGGAAGTTTCTGCCGCAGAACTGCGCGAGCGACTTTACCGCCTGCTCGAGAAAAACAGTATGCAGGATGGTGTTCACATCAGGTTGATGGTATCTCGTGGCATCAAGGCCACGCCATACCAGGATCCCCGTATTACCATCACCCCGCCAACCATCGTCATTATCCCGGAGTACAAAACCGCGTTACCGGAGACCGCGCTCAAGGGTATCAAGCTGTTTACCGTGCATGTGCGCCGTGGCTACCCCGACGTACAGGATCCCAAGCTCAATAGTCACTCCAAGCTGAATTGTATAACCGCCTGTATCCAGGCGGCCAAGGCCGGAGCCGATGAAGCGCTGATGCTTGATCCCCACGGCTTTGTCGCGACCTGTAATTCAACCCATTTTTTCATCGTGCGCAAGGGTGAAGTCTGGACTTCGAGCGGCGATTACTGCCTTGGCGGCATCACCCGGGGCAATGTCATCGCTTTATGTGAGCAAAACCAGATTCCGGTGCGCCAGAAAAACTTCAGCCTGACCGATGTTTATGGCGCTGACGAAGCTTTCGTTACCGGCACTTTTGCCGGGCTTGCGCCAGTACGTGAAATCGATGGCCGCATTATCGGTGATGGTGAGCGTGGCCCGATGGTTGAGAAGCTGCAGCAGCTATACCTCGCAATGCTCGAACAGGAATGCACGTAAAACCCCTGCGAATAGCAATGTGGTCGGGACCACGTAACATTTCGACCGCGCTTATGCGCGCCTGGGAAAATCGTGACGACTGCGTGGTTTGGGATGAGCCACTGTATGGATATTACCTCGATGCCACCGGAATTCAGCACCCGGGGGCGGCTGAAGTGATCGCCGACCAGGGCATCGATGCCAACGCGATCATCGCGCGTTGCATCGGCGATATCCCGGACGATAAAAAAATCTTTTACCAGAAACACATGACCCTGCATTTGCTGCCGGAGCTCGATCGTTCCTGGTTATCTTCACTGGTGAACTGCTTCCTGATCCGCGAACCCGAAGCCGTGATTGCCTCCTATGCCGCGGTGCGCAATGACGCAACACTCGAAGACATCGGTTTCATTCAACAGGCCGAACTATTTGACCAGGTGCTGCGCATCAGTGGAGAGGTTCCGCTGGTAATCGACAGTCGCGAATTCCTGCTTGATCCCCGAGGCATGCTCGAAGCAGTTTGTGACCGACTCAAGATCGAGTTTGTCCCCGCTATGCTGAACTGGCCCAAAGGCGCGCGCGACAGTGACGGGGTCTGGGCCAGGCACTGGTATGACTCGGTCTGGAATTCGACCGGATTCGCGGCTTACCGCGAAAAGGATTATCAACTTTCCACAAAAGACGCAAGAATTTCGCTGCAGGCACGCCCCTACTATGAAGAGCTTTTCCAGCACCGGTTGAGACCCTAGTTCCAAATCCCGGGTTTACAAGACGAATTAATTACAGCAACCCAGAGGTATATTCGTCTTTCGCCGCCGTCCTCGTCAGGGTACACTTTCATGTTCAGCGGATAATTATCAGGAAAATGGCTGAACCACAAATTATCACCCCTGCAGCTGGCAGCAGAATCGTCACCGGCGATGCTGAAGTCATTCTGTTTGGACAACCCCCTGAAGTACTGAAGGGTCTGTTGCGCGAGGGAATTTCCCGCTTCGACACCCTGGTACTTACCGATACTCGCGAAAAGAGTAGCTCGCTGCTCAATAACCTCGAATTCCCGCTGTACTTTTTTCTGTTCGTCGCCAAAGGTCTCGCCGACAAGCGCAAGCTCAACCTGGTAGGCGATGCCGAATCAATTAGCCAGGCTTTACGTTTATTACGTTACACCCTGCTCGGGCCCACCCGCGAGGAACTCGACAACTGGGATACAGAAGACGATCTTAAAAGCGAATGGCTGGGAGTGTCCGAGGCGGTAGCCATCAAGAACGATGATGGCAAGGCAATGAAGGTCGAAGAGTTCTTCAACCTGGTGCCTTTTGTCAACAACGAGGCTATCGCGGGAGATTTCGTCATTGAACGCAAAGGTGTCGATCGCTACCTGGTGGCGAATCGCGGTGGCGATGTTTACGTCGACCTGAACGAAGACGTCGAAGTTGTTCCGCCCTACCCGGTGCCAATCGACTATGTCCCCGGTGGCCTGGCCAAACTGGGGATCGAGGTACTTGGCGGTGCGTCCGGATTTTCTACCGAGGAACCTTGCACCGGCCTGGCGCTTTGCTACAACGGTGACTACCTGTTGATAGACTCGATTCCGTTCCTGGATCAACACCTGTTCGCGCGTGGCATTTCCAAAAACCAGGTGTCGGCAGTATTTTTAACCCACTTGCATGACGACCATTGTTCGATGTTTCCACTCATGGAAATGCCGCACCGGGTCGAAGTCATTACCACCGAGGAAATCTTCAACATGGCGATGGAAAAGCTGAGCTGCAGTCTCGGCTGGAAACTCGCTACGGTGGCCGAACACTTCGAGTTAATCCCGGTTCGACCAGGCGACACGATCAATTACTACGGACTCAATATCGAAATCCATAATACCGTGCATAGTATTCCGACCATCGGCGCCACCTTTTCAACCATTCACAAGGGGCAGTTTCGTGATGTTTGCATTGTCGGTGACAACCAGAATATGGCCGCGGTGCGCAGCATGGGTGAATCCGGCATCGTGCGCGCAGCGACAGTTGAGAACCTGGAGCGCCTGTACAAACAGTCGTTTCACCTGTTAATCGCCGACGGTGGTGCCGGCGAAATTCACGGCGACCCTGCCGACGCATTGCAATCTGAAGCCGAACGAGTCGTGTTCGTACATGTCGAAAAAATGCCGTCGGCGTTGCAGACGACTTTTTCTCTCGCCAGCTCAGGAAAACGCTACACCCTGCTCGAGGGTGACAGCATGATATACACCTCGCAGATCAACCACTACCTGACACTATGGCTGGGACAACCATTCCCGAACCGCTGGATGCGCAATCTGCTCGCGGAACAGGAAATTTACCGTTATAACACCGAGGACGTAATCATAGTGCAGGAAGCCGCAACCCATGGTTCGGTTTACCTGATCCTGACCGGCTATTGCGAAGTGGTGCGCGTCAAGGATGATCAGCGCGAGTCGGTGGCGATGTTACAAGCCGGTGATATTATCGGTGAAATGGCAGTGCTTACAGGTTCCGGGATACGTAATGCCAGCGTCGTTGCCAGGACACCGGTGACCGTCTGTGTTTTTGCCGAAGAAACCTTCCGCAATTTTATTCGTTACAGCGGTTTACAGGAAATGCTCGAAAATCGCTGGCTACTGCGACCCGTGATTAAACTGTTGCCCCAGTTTGCCGAATTGTCGTCTACGGTAACGGACAAGATTTCACGCATCGCCGAATGGAAGGTGGTCGAAGGCGGCAAAACCCTGTGGCTGGATGATTCACATCTGTATATTTTCGTCGAAGGTTTCGGCTCGATAATCGATGCCGACAGCGGTGAAGAAAAAATTGTCAATGGCGAGGAGTTGGGATGGCGCCCCTACACCGATGGCCAGGCCGTCGAATTAACCGCAACCACCGATTGTGGATTGATCTCGGTCGAAGCCGGCGCCTACCTTCAGCTACTCAAAACTACTCCACAGCTTAATTACCAGACGCGCAAGCGTTTAAGGGCCGAAAGTGATGACAAGGTTGACTGGTTGCTCGGAGAAGTAGAAGTCTATTAGCTGCTTTATGTAATGCCACGCAACATTCTCTTCATCATGTGCGACCAGCTGCGCTGGGATTACCTGTCCTGCTATGGGCATCAGAAACTCAATACACCGAATATCGATGCATTGGCGGCACGCGGAGTACGCTTCGACAATGCTTACTGTCAGGCACCACTTTGTGGCCCGTCGCGCGCCAGTTTTTATAGCGGGCGTTACATGTCGAGTCATGGCGTGATGGCGAACCAGGATCCGACTCGAATCGATGAACTGACCATTGCCGATTACCTGAAACCTTCGGGATATCGCAGTGCGCTGGTGGGCAAAACCCATAATCGCAAAAGCCGTGCTGTGATGGACGCGCTCGGCATCAACCCCGATTCAGATTACGCGCGCTGCGCCGCTAGCGGAGGTTTTGAACCCTTCGAACTGCACGAGGGTTTGTATCCAGGCACGCGAGTACCCGAGAATCACGGTTATACCACCTACCTCAACAGCCAGGGCTACGCGGGCAGCAACCCATGGCTGGAATATGCTAATAGTGGCGAAGACAAGGATGGCAACATTCGCTCCGGCTGGCGATTACGTAATTCGATTTACCCGGCGCGCGTGGCCGAAGAACATTCAGAAACGACCTACCTGACCAACCGGGCTATCGAATTTCTGGATCAGCAGGATGACAACAGCCCCTGGTGTCTGCATCTCTCATACATCAAACCGCACTGGCCATTAATCGCTCCGGCACCGTATCACGACCTGTTTAACGCCACCGACATTCAGCCGGCGCAACGATCCGATCGGGAACTCGACAACCCACACCCGGTTTACGCGGCCTTTATGGAACAGGAGTACAGTGAAAGTTTCGCCCGTGACGAGGTGCGCGAACGCATAATCCCGGTTTACATGGGATTAGTCAGGCAAATCGATGATCAGCTTGGGCGCCTCTTCGAGTACATGAAACAAACCCAGATACTCGAACAAACCATGATTGTATTCACCAGCGATCACGGTGAATACCTTGGTGATCACTGGCTCGGAGAGAAGGATTTATTCCATGAAGCCTCGGCTAAAATCCCGCTGATCATCGTTAATCCGAGTGCTACGGCCGATGACAATCGTGGCAACGTATGCAGCGAAATGGTGGAAGCCGTCGACCTGCTGCCGACATTCGTCGAGTATGCCGGCGGTATCATCAACCACGAGCGTATAGAGGGACGATCACTGATGCCGTTACTGCGCTCGAAAATCGCGCCCGGAGACTGGCGTCAATTTGCGCTCAGCGAGATCGATTATTCCGAGCGGGGAGCGCGCGGTTTACTCAAGCTGGCGCCTTATGATTGCCGCGCGCTGATGATTCGCGACAAGCGCTGGAAATACATTCACCATAACCTGTTTCGCCCGCAGTTATTCGATATGCAAAAAGATCCGCATGAACTGATCGACCTCGGCGACGATCCAGCCTATGCAAAGGTTCGTGCCAGTATGCGGCAATTGATGCTGGCTTCGCGGCGCCGGCTAAAACCGCGCATCGGTGTGCCCTATGAAAATCTCGCGGGCATGGGTCCGGAGCAGGACGAAGCGCGTGGAATCATCATCGGCAGGTGGTAACATCCGCGTTACCCCGCCAGCCACCCGCTCACATACCACCGTGCTAAATTGCCAGGCTTCAGCTTAGCGGCTAACATTGTTCGTCTTTTGCCAGCATAACAAATCATAAAAACAGGTTTATTCTCCCGGGGGAGCACAGCATGACCACTAGAGTTTTCGAAGCACCGGGCCCTGGAACCTGGGAACTGGATACGACCCATTTTGCGAAACCGTTATCAGCCTATACTTCGAGCATTAAGGGTGACTCCCTGGTACGTGGTTTCAAGGAAGGTAGCGAACGCTATGGTTTGCTGATGAGTCACCACAAGTCGGCAACTATCCACGGTTTCTCCTACAGTCAACCGGTACTCGCCTTTACCCCCGCAGACGCCGAACCCGGACCGCCGCCGGCAGGATATTTCGAACAACCCGAACTGCTGGCACGCCTCCACAATGGCAAAAAAGCCATTGAAAACAAGCTGTGGCGTGAAGACCTGAAACGCTGGGACGAAGAGGTCAAGCCGGATTCGATTCGTCGCAACCTGGAATTGCAGGCGATAAATCCTGAATTCCTGGATAACGAAGGCCTGATCCAGCATATGACCGACTGTTATCAAAATGTCGGAGAGATGTTATACCGCCATCATATCTTCACCATTCCTTCGGTCATTCCAGTCGGTTTATATGTCGGCAATGTCTGCCAGTGGAGCGGCGCCTCACCCGGCGAAGCACTCTACCTGCTAAAAGGCTCCTCACCCGTTTCGCGCGGACTCGCCGCCGCCGAACTCGAGCAGATCGCACTACTCTTACAGCAGGCCGGCATCGACGCCGATCAATTTCGCGATATGCCCCCGGTAGACGTGCTGCAGGCGCTGCGTTCGCTCAGCGGAAACATCGGCGAGGCCATCGAAAACTATCTGCACATCGTCGGCATGCAACTCATTTCCGGCTATGACATAACCGAACGTTACGCGCTGGAAGTGCCGGAAATACTGGTCGCCAATATCTTCAGTGCGCTGGCCGGGAACGCGATCGACGAGAATCAAAATTCGGTTGCAGAAGCCCGGCGAGCACTCCGTCTAAAGATTCCGTCCGAACATCGCGACGAATTCGATACGCTGCTCGACGAAGCCCGCCTGATCAACCGCCTGCGCGATGAACGCGGTGCCTATAACGAAGCCCGGGCCTTCGGTTTGTCCCGCCGTGCGGTGCTGGAAGCAGGGAAACGCCTGCAAGCGCAGGGTCGCCTGCCGCAAGCAGATGCGCTGGTGCACGCATCCCATGAGGAAATGCTCACACTGCTGCGCGGGGAAAACAGTGTCTCGATCGCGGAACTGCAGGAACGCGAAAACTGGTACAACAGCACCACCACCGACGATGTGCCGCCGTTCCTGGGACCACCGCCCGAGCCACCACCGCCGCTGGAGGCCCTGCCGGAAGACGCACGTATTGGCGAGGCTGCGATTGGTGTCGCATTTGGAAATCTATCCGATCCACCCACTGCAGCGGCCACACCAGACGAGGTAGTGAAGGGATTCGCTGTCAGCACTGGAATCTACGAGGGTACCGCGCGACTGATTCAAAGCCCGGCGGATTTTCAACGCTTACAGGCAGGCGATGTGTTGATTACCAAAAACACTTCCGCAGCCTTTAACGTCGTACTGCCGATGCTGGGCGCCATCGTCACCGATCGCGGTGGGCAGCTCTCACACGCTGCTATCGTCGCGCGCGAATACGGTATCCCGGCACTGGTCAGCACGCGCAACGCTACCCGGGTAATTCCTGACGGTGCCAGGGTGCGTGTCGACGGTACTAGCGGTACCGTTGAGGTGCTCTCATAGAACTACTACCGTTAAACGAGGCGCAGGACGAAGCGGAGTTTGGCGGCAAGGCCGTACACCTTGGCACGGCGTTACGCGCCGGTATCGACGCTCCCACTGGATACGCGTTGAGCTTCGAGTGGGTAGAAGCGGTAATGCGCAAGGATGCGACCGTGCTGGCGCACCTCGAAGCCGCTTTTGCGCAAATGCAAAAGCCGATCGCGGTGCGTTCCTCGGCAATCGGTGAAGACTCGGAAGCAGCGAGTTTTGCGGGTCAACATGCCACGATACTCAACGTAACGACCTCCGCCCAGTTAATAACCGCCATCGACGAAGTCGTACAGTCCGCGCTAAGCCTGTCGGCTGCATCGTATCGGCAAAAACTGGGCGTGGTGGGCGCCCCCAGCATGGGCATCGTTTTGCAGGAACTATTCAAACCCGAATCAGCCGGCGTCATCTTCACCCGCAATCCGCTCAACGGCGCTGAAGAACGCGTGATCGAAGCGGCCTGGGGTCTCGGCGAAGTCGTCGTAGCGGGACTGGTAATCCCCGACTATTACCGTCTCAGCCCCATGGGCGAGATTCTCGAGCGCCGCGTGGGGGAAAAGGATATCGCACTGCGCCTGTTGCCCGAGGGTGGAACCGAAGAAATCGAGGTTCCGGCGGATAAAGCCAATGCCAGGATCCTCGACGACGATGATCTGCAAAACCTGCACCAACTGGCGCTGCGCTGCGAAGCAGTTTATGGCCCGGACCTGGACATGGAATGGGGACTGGCCGCCGACCGTCTCGTTTTACTCCAGTGTCGCGCCATCACCACTCGCGCCTAACCCAGCTGCGCTTGAATTCTGACCCTCTCAAGACGCCCGCGAAACGATTTATCGTCGCCTTAACGCTCGGTGCGGCACTAACCCCGCTCAATTCGACGATGATTGCGGTCGCGTTACCGGCGATGGGTGAGAGTTTCCAGGTCAGTTCCAGCGATCTCACGCTCTGGCTGGTGTCTTCTTACCTGCTGGTCAATATTATTCTGCAAAGTCCCGCGGGAAAGCTCGGTGACATCGTGGGCAGACGGCGCGCATTCATGATCGGTCTGAGCCTGTTCGCGATCGGCGCACTGATTGCAACCCTGGCGCCCTACTTACCGGTCGTCACGGCATCTCGTATCCTCATGGCCGCTGGTGGTGCAATGCTGATCCCGAACGCGATGGCGCTACTGCGCAATGTCATCCCCGAACACAAACGTTCCAGCGCGTTTGGATATTTTGGTGCACTATTGAGCGCATCGGCCGCAGCAGGGCCGATGCTCGGCGGCATGTTGACTGAATACTTTGGCTGGAAGGCAATTTTCCTGGTGAATTTGCCACTACTGCTGCTTTCCTGGGTGCTGGTTGTTAGCGACACAACTTATGTTCGTCCCCCCGACGACAGGCACGCAATGCGACCCGGGTTTGATTTTATCGGTATGGGTTTACTGGCCTTCAGCCTTGGCGTACTCGTGATTGGCCTCAAGGGTGACGAGTCCTGGCCGCTAATCGCGATTCTGCTCGGCAGCCTCGGCCTGGTCGTATTTACCCGCTGGGCAAAATTTTCGCAATATCCATTGATCGATATTCAACTGTTTCGACACCGTCCGTTCGTGATTGGAGGCACCCTGTCCGGACTACAAAATCTCGGCATGTATGCACTGTT
>Ga0265309_10000397_pt1 | contig 17135 bp, 13 predicted proteins | sample Helome_FD_192492 | JGI IMG/M metagenome (GOLD analysis project Ga0265309, IMG submission 192492) | Marine sediment microbial communities from subtidal zone of North Sea - Hel_20160524 (Illumina Assembly) | ecosystem: Environmental > Aquatic > Marine > Subtidal zone > Sediment ...
CATCTACTCCGCCAGAGGACTTTGTGGCATCCAGATCAAAAACGGAGAAATCCACATTTAGTTGTCGATTATTATCGATAATGTAGCTTGCCCCGAAGTAAAAGGTGTCGCTTTTGCTGGTTCGGTCTTCGGCTAGCTGGTAAATCTCATCGCTGGAAAACGTGTCGTCAAGCTCATCGATCGATTCTGCCGTTTGTCCCTGCAGCGCATTTTGCGTTGACAAGAGTGGCGAATTCATACGACCAAGCGTCAGGTTGAAAGTCCACTGCTGGTCGTAGCGGTAATTTGAAATAAAGGTGACATTGTTCAGATCCTCATAGAAAACATCGTAGTCGATAATGCCGTAGATAAACCCAACATTATTCCGCAGTTGGAATTCAGTGCCAATGGCCTGCCGATCGGTAAGCCCCGAAACCTCCTGGTTTATTAAATACAGATTTACATCGAGCCAGTCGTAGGGGCTGAAATCCAAGTTGGCTCCAACCAGGGGATTGTCGGTTTCAAGATTGTCATAGGAAGACTGGACCCGGTTCCCGAAGAAATAACTGGTTTGATACTCTGTGCGCGATAAATCGCTGAAGGTGAACCCGTCAAATTTTCCGTACACGCCGGTTACCGTGTTATATTGGCGCCCGCCGATTATTCTGAAATTATCCCTGGCGTAGCTTAAGTTAGCCCGCGAAATTCGGGTGTCGGTTTGATCGTCGATAAAGTTATTTTCCACGCCCGCATCGATCTGAATCGACCATGAATCTGCATCCGTTCTGCGTTGAGCTTGCAGGTTGACATCGGTAACCAATGCCTGATTGACTTCCTCAGAACCCTCTCCGGGTCGATCAATGACATCATTCAGGTAATACTGTTGCAGTCCACCGCGCCATACCCAGTTGCCCTGATCGGGTTTCTGGTCCGGGTTCGCCAGCCGTTCTTTGGGTTCGATGCTCATGGTGCGAATGCCTTCCAGGCGACTCAATACTCTTGCCGAAATTTCTGACGGTGGACTGGTATCGAGTAAGGTTTCGTATAACGTCTCAGCCTGGGCAAATTTACCCTGGCGCTCGCGGGCCGTACCAGCTAGCTCAAGGGCCGCGCGAGTCTGCTCTAAATCACCTGTTGATATAATTCTGTCCGTGATCGCAATGACCCGGGCATAGTCCTCATCCAGAAACGCCTGCCTGGCTTTTGCCAGTAAATTGTCAGCCGATTCGGGAACCGTTTTTTCAGGTTCGCTGCGCTGATTACTGCTGATTTTCTGGAGATAAGCCTCCAGTAATTTTTGCTCTGCCCCGGTCCTTTGATATGTCCAGGCATTCGAAAAAGACGGTTTCAGTTTTTTCAGTGTCGCTTGAGCATCCCTGGTGGTATTAAAGTTTCCCAGCGCCAATCGATAAAAAACTGTCCCGTTTACCCTTACCTTGGTCTGGTAAACAAAGTATTGCTTCAGGGTATTCCGGGTATTTCGTGGCAGGATATCAAAGCGCTGCCTGCTGGAAGTTATTATGATTGCGAGGGGATGCACCGGCATCGCTTGAGGTGAATCACTGAATACGTTTTCAATCGCGATTATTTCGTAGCCGGCAGCTGAGACTTCAGGTATAGAAACAAACCCGAGGCTAGTCAGTATTATGACTGCAAGCGACCTTCTTACCCTGGAATCAAGCATCCAATACGACCCTAGGGTGTGGCTGGAACCCAACCCAGGACACTGTGACAAAGCTCGCAATCATTACTTGTGGGGGGTGGATCGTGCTGCGGTCCCTTACCCCGGGCTATGACTCCGTTGTGACAACTGAAACAGGTCCCGATGACCGAACCGTGATCGACCCTCACCACGGGTATCCAGTCGCGAGTATTATGACAATCCTCGCAGCTAACCGTTGACGTTATGTGTCCCGGGTTTTTCCCCTCTGCAACCCCGCCGTTATGACAACTGACACAATTGCTGGTTACCTCGATATGATAAAACTTCCAGCTCAGCGTAATATGGCAGGCATCGCAGATATTACTGCTCGGGACATGCCCGGGATTCTTTCCCTCTGCGATAACATCGTTGTGGCAACTCGCGCAGCTACCGTTCACGGCGGCATGATCAACCCTGATAACGTTGCTCCATAAAGTCGGCGTATGACAATAGTCGCAATCACCGACGACCCGTATATGTTGGCTCGATGGAGCGCTTGCCTTTATCCGACCTGAATTCGAATGGCAGCTGGCACATTGCCTGGGGGTACCGATAAAAACGCCCTCTACGTGGCAGGACTCGCAGGTAACCAGTGAATGTCTGAAATCCAGCGGGAAATTAGTCTCGTCATGATTAAATTCCGGTCCAAGGTCAAGCGCTGTCGTGCTGCCCGCATAAGGGCCCCCCAGCATAAAGAAAATGATTAAAGCGATCCGGAGGTTAAAAAACCTTTGCCCAGGGATAACTGAATTAACTTTAGTGTCCATATTCATTCACCCCCATTTTCTGTCTCCTGCTTCCCAGGGGACCTGATTGACTGAATATTTATCGAGCTAAAACCCTCTTCGTTGTGGCATCGGTCACATGCGCCACCGAAGTTTCCGTCGTGAACATCGTCGAGCCGGTGACAATCAATGCAGCGCCAGTTATCGCTGACAAATCGGTCTAGAGGCTTGTTATGGCAGGTATGACAATGGACTTCGGTGTGCGAGTGCCTGAGTTTGAAATCCGTATCATCGTGGTCGAAACGCCAGATCAACCAGGCATTGGGATTGTGGCAATCGGCGCAACCCTCTCCCAGGCCTAGTTTGTGCACATCGTCTGGGCCATGACAGTCGACGCATGTGTCGCTGGCATCACCAAAGACGGAGGAGGTATGACAGGTTTCACAACCGATTGCGGCATGCTGGCCGATGAGCGGGAAACTGCTCAGGTCATGGTCGAATCGAACTTCTTTCTGCCAGGAAATTTCATTGTGACATTGGTCGCACTCGGTGCCCTGCTCATCCTTATGAACATCGTCCTGTTTGTGACAGCCGTAACAAGCGGTATCAATTTCTTTTGTTTTAGCGCCAATGGCATGACATGCTTCACAGACCAGCTTTTCATGCGCGCCGTTGAGCGCGAAATCGGTGTTTGCGTTGTGATCAAATTCTGCATCCTGCCATCCCCTGACGATATGACAATCCTGGCATTTTTTACCGTTCAACTCGTTATGAACATCATCTGTACGATGGCAGCTGTAACAATCTCGCGGTTTTTTGTTTAACTTTTTAGAAACCTTGTAATCGACCGAATGACAGTCATTGCAACCTGGCTTGCGGTGTTTGTCTTCGAGTTTGTATGCGGTATCCCGGTTATGGTCGAAAATCGATTTATCCCAGGCTTTCTCCTGATGGCAGGTTGCGCAGTTTTTGCCGAACCGGTTGGTATGAACGTCTCTTATCGCATGGCAATCCACACACCGCTTCGAAGTATCTTTGTATTTCTCGCTGATGTGGCACGCGTTGCAAGCCACTCGCTGGTGGGAAAATTTTAATTTGAAGTCCGTCTTGTCATGGTCAAACTCGGCCTGACTCCAGCCACTGGTCGCATGACAATCCTCGCATTGCTCGCCCAAATCGCCTTTGTGAATATCATCTTCGGAGTGACAGTCGTTACAGATTTTTTTCGCCTCACGATATTTTTTATCCTTCAGGTGACAGCCTTCGCATTCGACTAACTTGTGTCTGCCCTCCAGGTCGAAATCGGTGAACTGATGATCGAACCTGTCCTTGTCCAACCAGACTACCTGGGCATCGCGTCCCTTGTGATCGCTATGGCAAGCTTTACAATCCAGGGTTCTTGCATTCTTATCTTTTCCATGGAATCCCCGTTTTTTAAATATATCCTCAGCCACCGGTTTATGGTCGTGACAGTCCAGGCATAGCTTCTTTTGGGTGGTATCGCGTAATCTGACGTGGCAATTGGTGCACTCTGATTCAAGTTCTTCGTGCCCTGATATCAACTTGCCTGGCATAAAAAATTGTTCGATTTCGGCCGCTTGCACTTTCCCGGTGTTGATGACACCCAGCAGTAGAATCACTATGTAAATAGCTCTCATCAATATAGATGTACCGCGAGCACATGAATTATTCCCGACAGAACCAGCATGACCAAAAGCGGAATATGAAAAACATGCCAGTAGGAGAAAAGGATTTCGTTGATTCCCACTGCACATATCGAGCGTAGATTCTTCAGTCTCAGGTAAATCTGTTTTTTCTCGGCGCGATCCAGACTGGAACCAGCAACATCACGACGTAACCGGCCGATCCGCGATTTCATCCCACGATAGAATCCCAGCGAACGATTAATACCTGTATGTCGATTGGTTAAATTTTCTTCGATCTGTTTGAATTCGTGTGCGATATGCGCGTCGATCACGATCGATCTTCCGGACAGCAAGTCTGACAAATCATCATCCGAGTAGAACTCTTCGAAGCGGATTTTAGTACCATACAAACCATGATGAATACGCTCATAAAAGTAACGACCCAGTAATCCGCTCAGAGCTACGATAAGCATACAGAAAAATGCCACGCTGCTATTGAATGAGCCGAGTTTGAAACCGGAGTGGTAAATAATAATCACCGGACCGGCAATGCCCAGAAACATATGGATCCTAAACCAGGCTTTGATTGAACCAATCGATGACCAGCTTTTGAAGCGCTTTCTCAGGGGGTAGGCAAAAATCAACAACATCATCGAGCCCCCGATTATTCCGAACCAGTATCCGATTCCAGATTCAGCCACCAGGTAATTCTGATCGCGCACGGCCCAGCCCGCGGCCAGCAGCAATGCGATCGAGGAATACCAGATGACCGAGGTCATGTTGAGTAAAAAGGAAGTGAACTTGTTCGACAAAAATCTATCCTGTGTCAACTATCCTTAGGTAGTTTAGTGGGGTTGTATTAACCCATTGGATTTAAACGCACCCGGCAGTCTAATTAGTCCTTATACGGGCCAATGAATATAACAGAAAATGATAAATATATTTGGGAATTTATTCCCTTTTTAAGATAAAATTAACTGTTTCCTAATCTGATCTGAGAGACCTGATCGCTCGTATGACTTCGTTGCAATACTGGTTATCCCTGTTGCCCCCGCTGTTAATCCTGGCAATATATTTTTATTGGTATCGTGGCCGCGAGCGTAAAAGTGCTCGAACCCGACTGCAGGCCATTGAATCCGGGCTTTCGGAACCGGCTTCACTGCACCCGATCATCGATCGCAATAAGTGTATCGGCTGCAAATCCTGCGTCTTTGCCTGTCCCCAACAGCTGGGGCACGATGTGCTCGGAATTTTCCACGGCAAGGCCGAATTGCTGGAACCCGCGAACTGTATCGGTCACGGTGCCTGCAAGACAGTCTGCCCGGTGAACGCTATAACATTAGTCTTCGGCACCGAAAAGCGGGGTGTCGATATCCCCCAGGTAAATGATCAGTTTGAAACCAACGTATCGGGTATCTATATCGCGGGGGAGCTCGGTGGTATGGGTCTGATTCGAAATGGCATAGAGCAGGGGAAAACTGCAATGCAGGCGCTCGCAAAAAACCTACCCAAATCAAGTAACAATACGCACCAGGTCATCATTGTCGGTGCAGGCCCCGCAGGTCTCGCCGCAACCCTGAAGGCGCAGGAACTCGGTTTGAATTACCTTACCCTGGATCAGGAATCACTTGGTGGCACGGTGTACAAGTATCCGCGCGGGAAGATTATCATGACACAGCCGGTTGACTTGCCTATGGCAGGTAAAATGCATTTCAAGGAGACCACCAAGGAGGAGCTGCTGGAATTCTGGCAGGGAGTCAAGGACGAGACCGGGATAAGGATAAATTACCATGAACTGGTTTCAAACATTACCTTCCAGGACGCGGGCTTTGAATTAAAAACCAGTCAGGGTCAGTACACTACTGACATGGTATTACTGGCGATAGGCAGGCGTGGAACACCGCGAAAACTGGGGGTTTCGGGTGAAGATCTTCCCAAGGTTGTCTATTCGCTCATCGATCCCGAGCAATACGCGGGGAAAAAGGTATTAATCGTCGGCGGCGGCGATAGCGCACTTGAAGCCGCGTTATCGATCGCGGACGCCGGCGGAACCGAGGTTTCAATATCGTATCGCAGTGACAGTTTTTCTCGCGCCAAAGCTAAGAACCGGGAACGCATCGATAAATACGCTGCAGCATCCAGAATCAAGCTTTATTTGTCGTCGAACGTCACCAGTATTACCGCGAACGAGGTTGAGCTCGAACAGGAAGGCCAAACTATTAAGATCGCAAACGAGGCAATAATTGTAAATGCCGGTGGTATTCTACCCACCGGTTTTCTCAAGGATATAGGTATATCTGTCGAGACAAAGTATGGCACCGCCTGACCAGGATATTGTCATGCGCATGAAACCGATCCTGTTGATATTGACCTGCTTGTTTATATCCGCTCCCGCCTGGGGCAATCTTGACCAATCGCTGGATGAAATCGAAAAGCTGATCCGCTTGCGTGACTATTCCGAGGCGGTTAATCGTTTAAAACCCCTGGCAGCAAAAGGTGATCCCGAAGCGCAATACCGATTGGCGGGACTTTATCGATCGGGCAAAGGTGTTAGCAAGGACCTGGATAAAGCGACAGATCTTTACCATGTGTCGGCGCAGACTGGTCATGCCGATGCACAATACGCATTTGCGCAAATTATCGAGAAATCCAACAATTCTCTATCTGCGCTGAACGAGGCACGAAGATGGTATAAAAAATCTGCCGCGCTAGGTAATGAACGGGCTGTTGTCAAACTCGAGCAGCTTCAGGAACCTCCTGATGTTTCAGCTAAGACGCTGAGCCGCAAAGATATTTTTAACGCGATTCAGCATAACGATGAAGCCCTGATTAATTCGTTGATCTCGGGTGGTGTTGATTTAAGTCTTAGTGACCGACAAGGGAACTCCACGGTCATGGCCGCATTACTCGCGGGATGGCCGCAGTTAGCAGAAACATTGATAACCCATACCAAACATCTCGGGCAAGCGAATATTCTCGGGAATCGACCGCTTCACGTAGCGTCTACTCGAGGTTATGAAAATATTGTTATGGCCTTGCTCATCAGTGAAGTGGATATCAATCAAATCGACTCACGTGGGGATACTGCGCTGGTATTGGCGGTAAAGAATAAAAATGTCGAAATTGCCAAATTACTACTCGATCAAGGTGCAGATTACAGCCTGACCAACAAGAAAAAACAGTCGGCGGTTGACTTTGCCTACGCTGACGATAATCCCGAAAATAGGGCTTTATTTGCGAGCTACGGGATCAAACCCAGGGTCGTTACCAGGAAAAAAGCGCCTAATAGCCTCGATACATTTAAAACATCGGTTGCGAAACATGGCGCTCGCTACTCAGGCTGGCCCTTGCTCAATATTGCGATCGAGCTTGGAGAGACTTCGATCTCAAATCAACTAGTCGAGCAAAAGCCGAATCTTAATTTAACCGATCCCGACGGTAACAGCGCTCTGCACGTTGCTGCGCGTAAGGGCGATTTGGTTACTTTGAATCAGCTCGTTTTACAGGGAACTAAGTTAAATGCGGTAAATAACAGAAATGAAACCGCCCTGTATCTGGCGGTTGAATCCAGCAGTCTGAAATGCGTCAAACTGTTACTCAAAAATAAAGCCGACCCTTCGATTGCGACAAAGCTCAAAGTAACCCCGCTTGAGGCCGCTATCCGGAATGACCAATCCAGAATCGCGCTGGCCCTGTTAAATACCAATACCGGCTATCCGGGGATCCATCGGGTGTTGTTACTGGCGATACAGAAGAATATGGATAACTTGAGTTACACGCTGATCAAACTCGATAAGCAACTGGATTCAGTCGATGATAAGAAGCGCTCGGTCCTGTGGCATAGTGCCGACCAGGGGCTTGCAAAGACAACAGCGCAGCTTATTGTTTCCAAAAAAATCGACGTTAACTATAAAGATATCAATGGACACAGCGCGCTTGCGCAAGCAGTCAAGCGCGGGCATTTCGAAATAGTACGCCTGTTGAGTGACCACAGGGCAGACCTGGCTACGCGCACCGATGAGGGCAATACATTATTGATGCTGGCGGTATTATCAAAGAACCCGGAAATCGTTGAATTTCTGCTAACTCGCAGTTTCGATATTAATGCCCAGGATATCGATATTAATGCTCAGGATGATGTAGGAGAGACCGCCTTGATGTTGGCCGCAGCAACCGGCCAGGACCGGATTATCGAGATGTTGATCAATGCGGGCGCTGACTCACAACTGCGCAACAAGGAAGACTTGAACGCATTCCAGATCGCAACCAACGCCGGGCACCAGCAAACAGCCAAGTTCATTCACGATAGAAGCAATTTCGTTTTTAAACTGTTTAATTAATCTCTGAGATCAAATGGTTTTTTAAAAATAATGGCCAAACCACTTGCTAATTTATTAAATTGGGATTATATTCCCAAATTAATAAATTCGGTATCAGTTCTCATTTCCGGGTTTTTTTAAAGACTTTTAAATATTTTGGGAATATAATCCCATGGAGAATTAACATGAAGTACTTGAAAACAACACGATTAATCGGGGTATCCACTTTTGTGGCGGCGGTTCTGCTGGCTGGCGGTTGTGGTGGCTCCTCTTCGAGCAGTGATGATGCCGATAACACGGTTGTCAGCCGCGGCTTGATTACCGGGTTCGGTAGTGTTTACGTCAACGGTATCCGCTTCCACACAGGTGGAACTCAGTTTTCAATCGATGATGATAGTGGCGTTGAGTCTGATTTGAGAGTCGGTATGATCGTGACGGTAAAAGGATCGATCGATAACAATGGGCACAACGGACAGGCGACACACATAAGTTATGACAATGAACTGAAAGGTCCGGTTAGCAGCATCACCACCGATCCTAATGACACAACGATAAAAACACTCGTCATTCTCGGCCAATCCGTTGAAGTTAATTCGAATACCACGATCGACGATGACGGCGGTTTGACTTTCGATAACATACAGCTCAATGATGTACTCGAGGTCAGTGGATTCGTAACCGAATCGGGCCTGATTGCCACTCACGTCGAATTACAGGATGACGATCTGGAAATTGAGATTAAAGGCCATATCGAAAATTTGACTACAAACAGTTTCAACATCAAGAACTTTCCGGTCAGTTACGACGGAACCACCGAGCTCGATGATATCAGTGCATTGGTAGAAGGTTTATTTGTTGAGGTCGAAGGTCAGCTCGATGCTGCTGGTACGACATTGATAGCCTACAAGATTGAGGCTGAGCACGAAGGTCTCGATGATGATATGGATGAGGCTGAAATTGAGGGCGCCATATCGAACTATAACCCCGTGGATGATACTTTCCAGATCCAGGGCCAGCTTGTTGACGCCACCGGAGCGGAACTATATCCATCAACACTGGTATTGGCCGATGGCCTGATCGTTGAAGCCGAGGGTCATATTGTAAATGGTGTCCTGCTGGCAGATGAAGTCGAACAGAAAGGCAAGAAAATTAAGGTTTATGCAAGCCTGTCGGCAGTTGGCGCGGATACAATAAGTTTTACCTTTAACTCGACTGATATTGTAGCCCGGGTTAATCAGCAAACCGAGCTAGAAGACGATATCAACGATGCTGATATTGTATTGGGAGATTTGTCGGAAGGTGATTTTGTCGAGATGGAAGCCTTTGATGATGGTAGTGGAATTATCAATGCCGTCGAAATCGAGCGCAAGAATCCTGATGAAGTGCGGATTGTTGGCCCCGTGGAAAACTGGGGGGACGAAAACAACCAGAAGGTAAAGCTCCTGGGTGTTGAATTTAACCTCAGTGCGGCCAGTTATGAGAATGAAGCGGATCAGAATATTACCGCCAGTACCTTTTATAACTCGCTGAGCATTGGTGAGTTCATCAAGATCAAGGATACCGATAGCAATGGCATCTTCGATAAAGCGGAGCTGGATGACTAGTTAAACTGAAGCCCGTGTGTTGAAATTAACCCACGCGGGCTTCATTTCTAATTCGATATGCAAGAAATACTACGCAAAACACTAAGAAAAATACTGCTGGCGCTGGTGCGTACACTGTTACGTAACGGCATGGCCTACGGTGAATTTGACCAGGTTGCGCGCAAGTGTTTCGTCGATGTCGCCTATCGCGACTTTACCCCGAGCGGCAAGAAACAGACTATTTCCAATGTTGCGATCCTGACCGGGCTCAATCGCAAGGAAGTCAAAAAACTCGCGGAGCTTGACGTCGATCAAGGTGATGCAGGCAACAAGCAATATAGTCGTGTTGTCAGGGTTCTGGGAGGCTGGATTAATGACCCGCGATTTTTACGCAAGGACGGTAATCCACGCGACCTGGAGTATGAAGGCAAGGATTCGTTTAGCGAACTGGTCAAACTCTACAGTGGCGATATGCCGGTAGCAGCGATGCAAAAAGTTTTAGTCAATTCAGCCAACATCAAGTTTACCGACGATAACAAGGTGCGCTTGCTCAGCCACGCCTACCTGCCTTCGGATGATCCGGTCGAGAAACTGGCGATCCTCGGCACCGATGCCGGCCAGTTAGTAGACACGATCGATTTTAATTTGACCGCCACGGAAGAAACGCTGCGTTTTCAACGTAAAGCATCAAATCCAAAGGTGGCGGACGGTGCAATACCGGAAATCAAACAATTCTTAAGACGCAAGGGGCAGGCATTTCTCGAAGAAATCGATCTCTACCTGTCCCAGCATGAAACCGACGACGACTCAGGTAAGGAAGTCAGCGTTAGCGTGTTCTATTACGAGTCGGATGATGAAGATCAGGAAGTTGAGAAATGAATATTTTTAGACGCAAACCGTTAAGGTTATTAACGACTATTTTCTCGATGCTTGTCAGCATCGCGATGCTCAGTGCCTGCGGCGGTGGCGGCAGCTCAGACACGACTGCCGGCATCGGCGGCACCGGGATCGCTGTTGGTAAGGTAACCGATTTTGGTAGCATTTTTGTCAATGGCGGTATTTTCAATATTAACCAGGCACAATTTTTTGTCGATGGCGAAGAGAAGGTCGGTCAGGCCGGTCAGGATGATCTTTCGATCGGTATGGTGGTGCTTGTCAAAGCCGAAACCAATAACGGCGTGTTAACCGGCAACGCGCTCGAAGTCTTCTATGACGACGAGGTCGAGGGACCTATTGCAGCAGTACCGGGTATTACGGTAAGCCCGGATGGCACCCAGAAAACCTTTGATATATTCGATCAGAGCATCACGATTGATGAGACCGATACCATATTCGATGGCACTAGTTTCAATACCATTTCGGTTAACGACATCGTCGAGATTAGTGGTTTCCGCGTTTCTCCCACTGAAATCAACGCAACCTATGTTGAATGGAAAGAGGTCCTGAATCTGCCAGGTTCAGAAGTTGAACTACGAGGAACGATTCAAAATCATAATCCGGGACCACCGGATAGTTTTGAGATCAACGGGATCACTATTAATACCGACGGTATGACACAGATTGATGTGCCTGGTGGACTGCAAAATGGGCTCTTTGTCGAGGTTGAAGGCATAATCCAGACCCAGGCGCCGACATCGATATTGGCCAGTGAAATAGAGTTGGAAGACGAGGATCTCGGCGATGATGTCGACGATGTCAGCCTGCAGGGTGTTATTTCCAATTACATGGACGATTCCGAATTTGAAATCGACGGGCAGCTAATCGATGCCAGTGGCGCACAGTTTTCTCCAGCGGGTGCCACGCTTTCAAATGGCCTCGAGGTTGAAGTCGAAGGCGATATCGTTGGTGGCGTATTGGTTGCCGACGAACTCGAAGTCAGGGAAGGTGAGACAGAGTTGCAAACTACCGTTAATCCCGGTTCTGTCGGCGCGACTAGCTTTGAGCTTTTTTATCCTGCCATCGCTGGAACCGTGGTGATCAATGTCGATGCTCAAACACTGTTCAAAGATGAGTCTGCTGTTGCCGATCCGGATTTTTCGATTACCAATTTAAATGATAATGACTTTGTCAAGGTTGAGGGGCAGGAAGTAAGTGGCGAAGTTGTCGCAAGTATCGTCAAGCGAATCGATCCCGATAAATTTAAACTTGAGGGTGCGGTCGATGCATTTTTATTCGACAGCTGGATCGAGATTCTCGGTATCAGGTACGATGTCAATAATGACACGGAATATGAGGATAACACCGTGACTGCTGCCGTGTTCTTCGGCCTGCTTCAAGTAGGGGATCTGGTAGAGATCGAGGACGAGCAAGTTCCCTTGGGGGTCGCCGACGAAGTAGAATTCGAATAGTGCGAATTACTATTGTGGTCGTTGGGTGACTTTCATCATCAGCTCGAGTTGTTCCGAGCCCCTGTAGATAGAGACCTTAATGTTTTCATCGGGCTTGTGCATGGTGATTTGATCGAGTAGGCCACGAATTCCAACGACCGGGTTATCATTTACCGCGACCACGATATCGCCGGCACGAATACCTGCCATATCGGCCGGGCTATTGATAAATACGCCGACAATCAATGCACCTTTGATGCCTGGATCACCGGTTGCCATCGCGGCCTGTGCGGTAATCTCGGTGCCTTCGACCCCGAGCCAGCCACGGTTCACTTTACCGAACTTGATGATTTGCCGCATAATGTCGAGTGCCAGCGAAATCGGTATTGCGAAGCCGATGCCCTGCGCTCCAACCGTCTGGCTGAAAATGGCGGTATTAATGCCAATCAGTTCGCCGCGCGCGTTGATCAGTGCGCCGCCGGAATTGCCGGGATTAATTGCGGCATCAGTCTGAATAAAATTCTCGAAAGTATTGAGCCCGATGCGATTGCGTCCGGTCGCGCTGACGATACCCATGGTCACGGTTTGCCCGACGTTGAGCGGATTACCGATCGCCAGCACTACATCGCCAACGCGTATTGGCTGCTCGTTTGCAATTTTGATCCCGACCAACCCGGTGATCGGGATCTGTAGAATCGCAATATCGGTTTCTCGGTCTTCCCCAATCAAGACTGCCTTGCTGCCGCGACCGTCTGCCAGCGAAATCAGGATTTCATCGGCACCGTCGATGACATGCTGATTGGTCAGGATATAGCCGTCGCTACCGATAATGACGCCGGAGCCGAGGTTGGTTTCGCTGTGACTGCGCTGACGCCGTTTAAGTTGATCGCCAAAAAGCTTACTGAATATCGGATCGTCAAGCAGGGGATGGGGTTTCTCGCTAACCGTTTTCGAGGTGTAAATGGTGACTACCGAGGCGGCTGATGAAGCGACGGCGTCGGCGTAAGAAAATACCGCGGATTTGTTATCAGAAGTCGCCTTGTACTTGTCCTCCGATGTTGACAGGAACTCCAGAATTTCGTTTTTATCCTTGTCACTTACGGTAACCAGGTACACGGTCGCGAGCGCAAGTCCGATCAATCCGAACTGAAATATAAAGCCCACAACTTTGATTAGTTTCATCGCGCGATAGTATCATAGGGTTCGGATAACGGGATCAACTGCCATGCAACTAGAACAGCTTCGTGAATTTTGCGACGAGTACCTGAAAGTTAATGAATTTGATGACTATTGTCCCAACGGATTGCAGGTCGAAGCGAATGCCGAAGTCAAGAATATTGTGTGCGGAGTGACCGCGAGCCAGGCATTGATTGAAGCGGCGATCGATCACGGCGCGGACACCCTGATTGTTCATCATGGTTATTTCTGGAAGGGCGAATCCCAGGCGATCACCGGGTACAAGGGCAGGCGTATCAGCAGCCTGATAAGAAACAATATAAACCTGTTGGCATTTCACCTGCCCCTGGATGTCCATCCTGTGGTTGGCAACAATGTGCAATTGGCCCGGGTCCTGGATTGGGAAGTGACGGGCAGTTTTGGCGAGCAGGGCCTCGTGTTCGAAGGCAGGCTCTCGGCCGAGCAAACCCTGGCCGAATTAACACAGCATATTGAGACTGGCCTCGATACGCGCGCGCTTGCTATCGATGCCGGTGATCATGCAATAAAACGGATTGCCTGGTGCACTGGTGCTGCGCAGGGTTTTATTGAAGCCGCTGCCGAGCGTGGCGTTGATGCCTTCGTTAGTGGTGAAGTATCGGAACCGACCTTCCACCTGGCACGGGAAATTGGCATCCATTATATCGCCGCCGGACATCACGCAACCGAGCGCTACGGCGTGCAGGCACTGGCAAAAGTCATAGCCGAAAGGTTCGGGGTAAAACAGCAATTTATTGATATTCCCAACCCGGTCTGAGCCCATCTGAAAAAAGTCATTCAAAAAGCGCGCAAAACCCTTGATTTAAGCGTTATACCCCCTCGACGAAAAAGTTAAAGTAAGCTATCCTAACGACCGTTTTTTGTGTCCGGGCTGATGGTTCCTTTGCACCGGAAATCCAATACTAAATCGGGGGAAGAATTCGAATGTCTTCAGATGGTGTAGATAATAATCGCAGGCGTTTCCTGACTGCGGCGACAGTGGTCGTTGGAGCCGTCGGTACAGTGGCGGTTGCGGTTCCCTTTGTCGCGAGCTGGAGTCCAAGTGCGCGAGCCAAATCGGCTGGTGCGCCGGTCGAGGCGAATATCGGTAAGCTCGAACCCGGCCAGCAGATTATTTTCAAGTGGCAGGGCAAGCCGGTATGGGTAGTGCGCCGAGACGAGAAGGCATTGGCGACACTTGAAGATTCTAGTTTGACCGAGAATCTGCGAGATGTTGAGTCTGATGATAGTATTCAGCCCGAATACACCAAAAACGTATATCGCTCGATTAAACCCGAGTATTTGATCATGGTTGGTATTTGTACCCACCTGGGGTGTTCTCCGACTTACCGTCCGGAAATTACCCCCGACTTCCAGGGAGGCTTCTTTTGCCCCTGTCATGGCTCCAAATTCGATTTCGCCGGCCGGGTTTACTCAGGCGTACCGGCACCTACGAACCTGACCATACCGCCGCATTATTATGTCAGTGATGACGTGATATTGATTGGCGAGGATGGGGTGGCATAATGAGCGAAAATAAAAACAGTAACGGATTACTGGGCTGGATCGATGCCCGGTTCCCATTGACCAAGATGTTCGAAGAACATCTGTCCAAGTACTACGCACCGAAAAATTTCAATTTCTGGTACTTCTTTGGCTCGCTGGCGCTACTGGTGCTGGTGATGCAGATCGTGACCGGTATATTTCTGACCATGCACTACAAGCCGGACGGCGGCATGGCATTTGCCTCGGTCGAATACATTATGCGCGATGTCGATTGGGGCTGGCTGATTCGCTACCTGCATTCCACGGGTTCTTCGGCCTTCTTTATTGTCGTCTACCTTCACATGTTTCGCGGCGTGATGTACGGTTCGTATCAAAAACCACGCGAACTGATTTGGTTGTTTGGCATGTTCATCTTCCTCGCGCTGATGGCTGAAGCTTTCATGGGTTACCTGTTACCCTGGGGACAGATGTCTTACTGGGGGGCGCAGGTTATCATCTCGCTGTTTGGCGCGATCCCATTGGTGGGTGACGAATTGACCCTGTGGATTCGGGGTGATTTTGTCATTTCAGACGCGACCCTGAACCGTTTCTTCGCCCTGCATGTGGTTGCGGTTCCGATCGTGCTGCTGATGCTGGTAGTGATGCATATTCTCGCATTGCACGAAGTTGGGTCGAATAACCCGGATGGCGTCGAAATTAAGAAAAACAAGGATGAAAACGGTATTCCGCTGGACGGCATTCCTTTCCACCCTTACTACTCTGTCAAGGATCTTGTTGGCGTCGTGGTATTTTTGATCCTGTTCAGCGCCGTGGTGTTCTTTGCGCCGGAGATGGGCGGATATTTTCTCGAGTACGCCAATTTTGTTCCAGCCGATCAATTCAAGACACCGGAGCATATTGCACCGGTGTGGTACTTCACGCCGTTCTACGCGATTCTGCGCGCTATCCCGGACAAGTTGCTGGGGGTTATCGCGATGTTTGGCTCTATCGTAGTGCTATTTTTACTGCCCTGGATTGATCGCGGCAAGGTCAAGTCTATTCGCTATCGTTCGAGTGCATTTAAATGGTTACTGGCGATGCTGGTGATCTCGTTTATTGGGCTGGGATACCTCGGCGCGCTTCCGCTGACAGATACCAGAACTCTTTTCGCGCGTGTGTATAGCATCGGATATTTCGGATTTTTTGTCGGCCTGTGGTGGATCAGCAAGAATGAAGTCACCAAGCCGGTTCCGGAGAGGGTGCGATAATGGGTAAGGTTTTAATCATTGTTGCGGGTTTACTATTACCGACTTTGGGCTGGGGTGCTGGCGGTGGACACACATTTCCGGACGACAAGGTCGAGATTGACTGGGATGACAAGGCCGCGATGCAACGCGGTGCGCGTATTTTTGTCAACTATTGCCTGAGCTGTCATTCAGCCGCTTATTCGAGGTTTAACCGGGTCGGCGAGGATCTCGGAATTCCCGTCGAACTGGTGCGCGATAACCTGATCTTTACCACGGATGTCAACGGTCATAAAACCAAGGTCGGTGAATTGATGAAGGCGACGATGACTCCGGTATACGCAGAGCAGGCATTTGGTACCGTACCGCCTGATCTTTCGCTGATTGCGCGCTCACGTGGGGTTGACTGGCTCTACAACTACCTGCGAGGCTTCTATATCGACGACACTCGTGTCGGACTTGGCGTAAATAACGGAGTCTTTCAAAATGTAGGGATGCCACACGTGCTGGCCGAACTGCAGGGACTTCAACAACCGAAATACAAAACCGTGACGGACTCCCACGGCAATGAAAGCGAAGTCATTGTCGGTTTTGAAGTCATTAAACCGGGTTCGATGACGAAATCGGAGTATGACCAGACCATTCATGATCTGGTGGCATTCCTCGACTATCTAGCCGAACCCTACAAGCAGACACGCAAAAACGTTGGTACCGGTGTCATCATTTTTCTGTTCGTTTTCCTGATTCTGGCTTATTTGCTTAAGAAAGAATACTGGAAGGACGTCCATTGATTAGGAATTTAAAATTATGTCAGTAGTGGCTAATCGCCGTTCGGTGATGAGTTGCTTTTCTTCTCCGATTGACCCGGAGTGTCACCGCGCACGCATCGTGCTGGCGGAAAAAGACATTACGGTCGAAATCCATGATGTAG
>Ga0265309_10000398_pt1 | contig 17113 bp, 15 predicted proteins | sample Helome_FD_192492 | JGI IMG/M metagenome (GOLD analysis project Ga0265309, IMG submission 192492) | Marine sediment microbial communities from subtidal zone of North Sea - Hel_20160524 (Illumina Assembly) | ecosystem: Environmental > Aquatic > Marine > Subtidal zone > Sediment ...
TTAAAGCTTGTAGCTTTATCTAAAGACGTAATCACCAATTCTCAATTACTTAAAACTGACTTGGTTCTTACGTTGATTTTGCCTTCGCAAACTCCAACGCAAGCACCCACACAAATTATCTGATTGAATTGTTAAAGAACGATTTGAAACCGGGGTCGAACCGAAGTTTTTCGGTAGGCAAGATGTAGCCCTGCGAATGAAAAACTTCGGTTCGACCCCTGTTTCAAGCTGACCCACAATTATACAGGCGGAAGGGGCTTCACTACCAGCCCTCGGGCGCCTGCAGTCTTTTATCGGGGGTCCGTCAAGGCACACCGTGGCCTCAGCGAGCGGGGCATTATAGCGGCCAAGCCCACCCCGTCAACACCTTTTTGCAATTAATTCGAAATCCGCCGAGATCCTCCAACGGCGGGGCCTCCAATCGCCTGCCAGGGCGCCGAAAAGCGATCCTTTTTCGGGGGAAAACACGGCTTTTTGCGTGTGGCCGGGAATACCAAGGTACGCGTGATCGACGCCGGCTTGACCCCCGTATGGAGCGGATCACAGACTTTCACACCGAATTCCCGCAGATTACCGCAGCGCTCCACGCTGATAGCGGGCAGCTCTACTCCCGGGTCGCACGCCAGTCCAGATATTCCGGCTTGTCCGTCAACACTTTGAGAAACCGGTCCCGCTGGAGCTTCTGTGCATCCAGAGTGTGGCCGAAGTCGTCCTCGAGACGGGCCAGCGCCTCGGTCGCTCCGGCGTAGTCGCCAGCACGGGTTCTGGCTCGCAGCAGCGACCACCAGCAAAGCTCGAGTGACGGCTCGACGACAGTCGCCTGCAAAGCGTACTTTTCGGCGTCATCGGTGTTTCCCATTGCCAGCGCCGCCGATGCCTTGAGGGACTCTGTTGCCCCGTCTTCGAAGCCGATACCTTGCTGCAACCTGACGAGGGCATCAATTGCTTCCTCGTATTGCCGTGCCGGAATGTAGTACTCAACGAGTTTGAGGCTGGACATCGAGTCGTCCGGGTAAGATTCGACCAGCGTCCGCGCTGCGCTCTCTATCCTGCCCGCATCGCGCGCCAGCAGCGCCAGCTGCAAATTGAGTTTGGCGACTATCTTCTCTTTGTGAAGAGCCGCATCCATTCCATCGTAAATCTGGAAGAATCGCTCAGGCTTCTTGTCGCGCACGGCTTTGAACAACTCGGCAACCTGAAAGATCTGGGCATCACCCAGGTTCTTGTTCTCGAGCAGGTTTCGTGTGGCCGGCTTGCTCGGCATCGCCATTACCAGGGCTTCTCCCGCCTCGTCAGAGAAACGGTTTCCCTGGTAGTAGTCTATCCAGTCGACGATGACGATTCGTCCTTTCGAGTCCAGCCGCAACTCATAGTCGTGATACGAATAGCGGTACCCGGAGGCGGCATACCGGACGACCGCATGACCTTCGTTCCCGTTGAATCGAAAATCGATCAAAGTGCCGAGAATTTCATTCTTCGATTTCGGAAAAGACGAGACGAACATTTGCTCAAACGAGGCCGAGAATTCGTTTGTAAACGCTTTTTTTACGTCGGGCTCGATCAAACGACTCGCGTAAATGCGCGCGGTCATATCTTTGTTCACTATCGCCCGATTAAACCTATCGAACGAATTGTCATTCAGGCCCTGAATGATGCTTTCGAACTGCGCGCGAAGCTCAAGCTCTTCGTCATCCGCCAACGCTGCAACCGGTCCCAGGATAACCGTGAAAACGGCGGCGGTCGCCAATTGCTGTATCCACTTCATTGTTCAATCTCCGACCAGGTCATTGCCCGCCGATTCAAGGAATCCTCCAAGCACTGTTTTCGCTCAGGTAAGACTGATGCGCGCAAACTTACGTTTGCCTACCTGGTAGACGTTGCTACTGCCCGCCTCGATTTGTAAGGAGCGATCTTCGACACGCTGGCCGTCGATCTTCACGGCACCTTGCTTGATCATTCGAAACGCTTCGGACGTGCTTGCGACGAGACCGGCACCTTTCAGCAAGTGCGCAATACCAAGTCGCCCGTCCTGACTCTCCAGCATTACCTCCGGGATCTCATCAGGCATCGCGCCTTGCTGGAATCGGGAAATAAACTCCCTTTTCGCAGCTTCAGCGGACGCCTCGTCATGAAATCTGGCAACGATTTCCTGCCCGAGTTCAAATTTTGCGTCTCGGGGGTTTAGCCCTTCCTCAACGGAGCGCCGCAACGAGGCGATGTCTTCGAGCGTACGGAAGCTCAGGACCTCGTAGAATCGCCACATCAAGTCGTCCGATATCGACATGATCTTGCCGAACATCTCGCCGGGCGATTCAGTGATACCGATGTAGTTACCGAGCGACTTCGACATCTTCTGTACACCATCGAGTCCCTCGAGCAACGGTGTGGTCATCACGATCTGAGGGTCCTGGCCATAGTCCTGCTGCAATTGCCGGCCAACCAGCAAGTTGAATTTCTGGTCAGTGCCGCCGAGTTCAACGTCAGCCTTGAGCGCGACCGAGTCATAGCCTTGCACCAAGGGATAAAGGAACTCGTGAATCGAAATCGGCTGCCCACCCGTATATCGCTTATTGAAATCGTCGCGTTCGAGCATCCGCGCAACCGTGTGACGTGCGGCCAGTTTGATGAGCCCGGCCGCATCCATACTCTCCATCCAGCTCGAATTGAACTCTACGCGCGTCTTTTCCTGATCCAGAATCTTGAATATTTGTGCCTCGTAGGTATCGGCATTGGCTTTGATGTCCTCGGGCGATAGTGGCGGACGGGTCGAATTCTTACCCGACGGATCGCCGATCATGCCGGTAAAGTCTCCAATCAGAAACACCACGTCGTGACCGAGCTGCTGAAACTGACGCATTTTGTTGATCAGGACGGTATGACCGATGTGCAGGTCGGGCGCGGTGGGATCAAAACCGGCTTTTACGATGAGTGGCCTGCCTAACTTCAGTTTTGCCTCTAATCCGTCTTCGGGCAAGACCTCGTCGGCACCGCGAGTGAGCTCTGCGATCTGTTCCCTGATAGTGGTCATTACGGGTCTTCGCCAATCCTGCTAGATTTGCGCCGGGCATTCGGCTGCGAAACTGTAGCATCCCCGTGATGGTTAACACCATGACTTATAACCCTTTTCTTTGACCTTGAAAATGACGCAGGTTAGAGTAGCGACTTCCAGCTACAGGGGGACGCAGACTTGAATCGTCCGGTCAGTCCACTTCTACACGATTACAAGCCGTCTGCAGCGAAGAGACCCGCAAAATCCAAAGCCATTCAGTGGTTTGCGGTTGGCCTGGGAATCCCTCTGGTTGGCGTTGCCCTGCTCAACGGACTTGGCAGCAGCGACCCGAAGTCGCCCGTCCCCGATACTCCGGCCATGACCGCAACTGTGCCCGCGGAACCACTGGCCGTCGAACCAATTGACCCCCAGGAACCTGTCTTATCGACACCTGCATCGATCGAGACCGCGAAACCTGAACCGCAATTCGACAAGCTGGTGTTGACCGTAGGGCGCGGCGACACGATGGAGAAACTGTTCCGCAAGAACAAACTCAACCTCGGGCACCTGATGGCGATTGCCAAGCTCGACGAGGCGAAGCAACGATTCCGGAAAATCAAGCCAGGTGATATTTTCGAAGTTACTCACGATGAAGGCCAACTCCTCAGCATGTACTCCGAACTGGACCTGACGAGTGCACTCAAGATCGAAAGACAAGAAGCAGACTTTGTCGCCGAGCTTATCGAGAGACCGGTCGAGATTCGCAAACGATACGCCTACGGGGTAATTAACACCTCGTTGTTCGACAGCGCTGCGGAGGCCGGGCTATCTGACAAGGTCATCATGAATGTCGCTGGTATTTTCGCCTGGGATGTCGATTTCGTTCTCGACATTCGCGGCGGCGACGACTACTACATTCAGTACGAGGAAATCTGGCAGGACGGCGAGTTCGTCACGGAGGGCGAGATCATCGCTGCCGAATTCAATAACAACGGTCGGTCTATTCGAGCCATTCGATTCAAGGACGACAACGACCGTACTGACTACTTCACTCCGACAGGCGATAGCGTTCGCAAAGAATTCCTTCGAAACCCGGTGGACTTCACGCGCATCAGTTCAAATTTCAATCCGAATCGTCGCCATCCAATTCTGAATACGATTCGCGCACATCGCGGCGTGGATTACGCCGCGCCTCGAGGTACTCCGATAAAGGCTTCCGGCGACGGCAAAGTCATATTTCGGGGCACTAAGTCCGGATACGGCAAGGCAGTAATTCTACAACACGGTGGAAATATCACGACCTTGTACGCACACATGTCCGGTTTTGCGGCCAAAGCGCGCATCGGTTCGCGTGTACGTCAGGGACAGACGATTGGATATGTCGGCGCCACAGGGCTTGCCACAGCGAATCATCTTCACTACGAGTATCGCCTCAGCGGTGTGCACCGAAATCCACGCACGGTCAAACTGCCTGATGCCGAGCCAATTGCCGACGAATATCGGGCGCAGTTCATGGCATCTGCAAAACCTATTATTCGCGAACTCGAGAAGTTCAAACGTACTCAGGTAGCATCCATCGGTTACAGCAGCCAGTAGCCGAAGTGACCCGTCCCATAATGCCCGACTACTACATCGGTTTGATTTCCGGCACAAGCATGGACGGCATCGATGCCGTGCTCGCGAGTTTTGAAGACGATGCGCTTGTGCTTCACGCGACGCACGCGCACGCCTACCCGCGCGACCTTCGCGACCTTCTCGACAGCACGATCCGGAATCCACACAAATGCGGACTTGATCAGCTGGGCACGCTGGATCGCTGGATTGGCGAATGTTTTCGTGACGCGGCCCTGGAGGTCATCAGCAAAAGCCACATCGACAAGGGCAATATCGGCGCGATAGGAAGCCACGGTCAGACTCTGCGGCATCAACCCGATCGCGATCGTCCGTTTTCGCTGCAGGTGGGTGATCCCGCGACCATAGCGACCGGAACAGGCATAAGGACCGTTGCAGACTTCAGGCGCGCCGATATTGCCGTCGGCGGCCAGGGCGCCCCGCTCGTACCGCCGTTTCACGATTGGCTGTTCCGCTCTCGGAGTGAAGACCGTGCAGTTCTCAACATTGGTGGCATTGCCAATATCACCGTGCTTCCAGGAGACGGGTCGCCGATCGTTGGCTTCGATACCGGGCCGGGAAACACGCTGCTCGACGCCTGGATCAGTGAGCAGAGTGACGTGCCGTATGACAGCGACGGCCGATGGGCGGCGGACGGAGCGATAATCCGCCCGCTGCTCGATAAATTGTTGGCGGACGACTACTTCGATTTACCGCCGCCAAAAAGCACCGGCCTCGAGCACTTCAATCCGGATTGGCTGAGACAATTCAGCGTCGAGGACCACGACCCTCAGGATGTGCAGGCGACGCTCTCCGAATTCACGGCCCGGACAATAGCGGCGGCTGTCAAAAAGCACGGCCCGGCGACTCGGACGCTGTATGTCTGCGGCGGTGGCGTACACAACAAGGACCTGTTGCGACGCCTTAAAAGCGGTCTCCGGGACGCAACGATCGCCAGCACGCTCCAGGCCGGACTGGATCCGGACTGGGTCGAGGCAGCCGCGTTCGCCTGGCTGGCTATGCGGACCGTGACAAAGCAGACCGGAAACCTGCCAGATGTGACCGGTGCGGGACGCAAAGTGGTGCTTGGCGCGATACACTCCCCCTGAAATGAACAGTCATTACATCAACCGCGAACTCAGCCTGCTTGAGTTCAACAAACGTGTACTCGCCGAGGCGCAGGACCCCGACGTCCCGCTACTCGAGCGGCTTCGATTCCTCTGTATTAGCTGCACCAACCTCGACGAATTTTTCGAGATTCGCGTTGCTGCGCTCAAGCAGCGCATGGAGATTGGCGCCCTGGCGCAGGGGCCCGAAAAAATCTCGGCGCAGGAACTGTTTGACGAGCTCAGTCCCGAAATCCACGACCTGATCCGACAACAGTACGAACTGTTAAACCAGGTGATGTTTCCCGAACTCACGAAGGCCGGAGTGCACTTCATTCAAAGTGAGTACTGGAATGAAGATCAACGGGCGTGGCTAAGCGACTATTTCGACGAGCAGGTTGTCCCGGTACTGACGCCGCTCACATTTGATCCTTCTCGCCCGTTTCCCCGCATCCTGAACAAGAGCCTGAACTTTATCGTGCGACTGCACGGCAAAGACGCATTCGGCCGGCGTCGACACCGCGGCATGGTACAGGCGCCCCGATCCCTTCCCCGTATCATCCGGCTCCCCGATGAACTAAGCCATCCTGGAGAACACAATTTCGTGTTCCTGTCCTCGATAATTCGTGTGCACGTCGACCGTATGTTCCCGGGACTCGACGTCGACGGTTGCTACCAGTTCAGGATCACCCGCAACAGTAATCTGTACGTCGATGACGAGGAGGTCAGTGATCTCGTCCGCGCCCTGGAGGGCCAGCTCGAAGCGAGCCGATACGGTGCCGCCGTGCGGATCGAGATCGGTGCCGGCTGTCCCGAAGACCTGCAGGAGTTTCTGCTCGACCACTTCCACCTGGAAGAACGCGACATGTACCTCGTTGAGGGGCCAGTCAACCTGAATCGACTCGTGACCGTCTGCAATATCGGCGACCGACCCGAGTTGCTTTACGAGCCGTTTACCCAGGGGCTACCCGATGAACTGCGTAGCGACGAGGATATGTTTTCGATCCTGGCAAAGAAGAACGTTCTCCTGCATCATCCTTACCAGTCCTTCGGGCCGGTTATCGAGTTCCTTTCTTCGGCCGCGAAAGATCCGGACGTGCTGGCCATTAAACAAACGCTATACCGAACCGGCGCCGACTCGCCAATCGTCGACCACCTTGTAACCGCGGCTCGATCGGGCAAAGAGGTGACGGTGGTTGTCGAACTCATGGCGCGGTTCGACGAGGCCGCAAACATAGCGCTTTCAAATCGTTTGCAGGAAGCAGGCGCGCACGTAGTGTACGGACTCGTCGGATTCAAGACGCATGCAAAGATGTTACTGGTCGTTCGACGCGAGGCCGGTCGCCTGGTCCGTTACGTACACCTCGGAACCGGCAACTATCATCATGCAACGACGTCCGTCTACACCGACTACGGTTATCTTAGTAGTAGCCAGCGGCTCGGCGAAGACGTGCACAAGCTGTTCCTGCAGCTTACAAGCCTGACCGAAGCCAGTGACATGACGCGCATGCTGGCATCGCCGTTCAGCCTGTTCGATGCCCTGATGGACAAGATCAACCGGGAAATCCGGCATGCCGAGGCCGGCAAAGATGCTCGCATCGTGGCCAAGATCAACTCGCTCAATGAGCCGCAGTTGATCGAGGCGCTGTATGAGGCGTCCAAGGCCGGCGTGAAAATCGACCTGATCGTTCGCGGCATCTGCTCTTTGCGCCCGGGCGTCAAGGGGCTGTCGGAGAACATCCATGTCCGTTCGATCATCGGCCGCTTCCTCGAGCACTCGCGCGTGTATTACTTCCTCAACGATGGTGAAGAAGAATTCTATTGCAGCAGCGCGGACTTGATGGACAGGAACATGTTCCGGCGAAACGAGTCTTGCTTTGAAATTCGTCAGAAAGCAATGAAGGAACAGATTCGACACGATCTCGAACTGTTCCTGGCGGATAACTGCCAGGCCTGGGTGCTTAACGGGGACGGTAGTTACGAACGCTTATCGCCGGGGAAAAACGAACGAACTTCGGCGCAGGAAAACTTCCTGGAGCTTCTGGCTACTGAAAATTAGTCCGTTTCAGCCAAACTGCAAGTCGTAGCCAACCTCACCCAGAAATTCTTTCTCGCGCTCGAGGTCAGCGACCGTGAGCGGATTCGCCTCGAGCCAGCCGGCATCAAAGCGCAGCATGAGCGATCGCTCCGTAACCGCTATTTCCAGCGGCGGCGATGCGGCGCCACTTCGGTTTCGATTGAGCAGCACGGCAATCCGCAACAGCATCGCAAGACGCAATGCCGAGTCTCTCCAGGCTTTGGGCAGGTTGCTGAGGCCGGCGACATTCAGGCGATGTCGCTGAACACCTATGAGAAAGGCCAGGTAGCGCTGCTCGGCGCGCGGAAACCCGGGCATGTCGGCATGTTCGGCAATATAGGCCCCGTGCCACTGGAACCCATCGTGGGAAATATCGAGGCCGATCTCGTGCAACCGTGCCGCCCATTCCAGCGCGTGCGCCTCAAAATCCGATTGCACGCCCCAGTCCGAAGCGCATTGCTCGTGCAGCAAGGCTGCCGTTTCCGTGACCCGCCGGCTTTGCTCGGCATCGACATGATAGCGTGCGACCATTGCGACAACGGTTCTTTCACGGGCGTCTTCATGCTGCAGGCGTCCGAGGAGATCATAGAGCAGTCCCTCGCGCAGCGCGCCGTCCGATATCTGCAGTTCGTCGATCCTGAGTACCGCCAGTAACTCGGCCAGGATCGAAAGGCCTCCAGGCCAGACCTGTGCGCGCCGATCCGACAGTCCGCGCAATGACAGTTCGTCTATCGAGTCGAAGTTCAACACCTTGTCGATCAACTTTTCGACAGCATCGGGCGTGATGCCGGACTCGGTAATCCCCAGTTCCCGCGCCACTACTTCGGTAGAGAGTATCGTTCCGGACGTGCCGATCGCGTCGATATTGCTGGGGTCGCGAAAGAACGCTTTCACTGGGCGAAGCTCCAGCCTGGCCGCCATGCGCGCTTTGTCGAACGCCCGCCGTGTCAGCTTGCCGTCTGGAAAGAAGCGCTCGGTCATTGAGACGCAACCCATGTGCAGGCTCTCCAGTGCTTTCGGATTCGACGATTGCCCGAGGATCAGTTCCGTGCTGCCGCCACCGATATCCATGACCAGTCGCAGTCCATCCGTCGGCGGCAAGCTGTGCGTTACGCCGTTGTAGATCAGCCGGGCCTCCTCGATTCCGGAGATAACCTCGATAGGGTGGCCGAGCGCGGCCTCGGCCTCGGCCATGAACGTCGAGTCTTCACGGGCACGGCGAACCGTGCTGGTGCCGGCCGCACGGACGCTGCCCGCCCGCATGTCCCGCAGGCGTTCGCCAAAGCGTGACAAACAGTCGATTGCCCGTTGTCGGGCGTCTTCGAGAAGGTCACCGTTCGGCGACAGGCCCTCGGCGAGCCTGACCGTTTCGCGGATCCGATCGAGAACCGCGAGCTGGCCGTGGCGCAACTCTCCGACGATCATATGAAAGCTGTTTGAGCCGAGATCGACGGCAGCGATTATTTCGGGCTGAGCGATCTCAGACTGTGAAAGATGATCCGCAGCCGCAGGTTGTTTGTGCATTGGGATTCCGGATGATGAACTGCGCTCCCTGCAGATCCTCCTTGTAGTCGATTTCCGCGCCCATGAGGTACTGGACACTCATCGGATCGATCAACAGCGTCACACCCTGGTTTTCCACCTGGCTGTCACCATCCTCGATCTCCTCGTCGAAGGTAAAGCCATACTGGAAACCCGAACAGCCTCCACCCGAGATGAATACACGTAGCTTGAGGTCGGGGTTGTCTTCTTCCGCGATAAGTTCGCCCACCTTGCTTGCCGCAGCGTCGGTGAATATAACGCTCGGTGGTGGTGGTGCAATGGTTCCTGCGGTTGCCATGGTTACTTCTTCCTGATTCTCGTACCAGAGAATTCGACTATTCGTTCGCTGCGGCGGCCCTCTTGTCAATGCGCGCCGTTTGCTCGAGCAACGGTACATGCCCCTCGGGCTGATGGACAAGCTTGCCGTTGATCTCTGCGCCTATCGCCATTTCGATCAGATTGTAATACACATTGCCAATGACACGCGCGGTCGGCCCGAGTTCCACGCGCTGACTGGCAAACAGGTCTCCACGTACGATGCCATTCAATACGACATAAGGCACCGTAACGCCGCCGTCGACATTACCAACATCGCTGATACTCAGCGCTGACTCGGTGTCCGGGTCGGCCGTCACGTTGCCATTGACGGTGCCATCAATATGGCAACCACCCTTGAAATGCAGGTCACCGTTCAATTTGCTGTTTGCGCCAACCAGTGTTTCAACGACCGTGTGTCTGTGTTGCTTCTTGCCGAACATCGGGCTCTCCAATTGGTCGCCGCCCGCGACCTCAAACTATCAACCCTGGCTCGTTGCCCAGGCATAACTTTCTTCGATACTCGATATCGAGCGGGTCTTCGAGCGCACTTCAACACGAATACGTTCAGGTGTGAAGCCATCCGGCAGTACAAGCTGCCGATCAAAGTCCTGGAAGTACCGGAAGGAAAATGGCCAGCCCTTGTCGGCGTCGGCCGGAATCAGCTCTGTCAAAGTATAGGTCTTCTCGACGCCATCCTGGCTGCCAAGCACGCTCAGGCTCACATCGCCGGAAACCTTGCGATCGTGCTGCTTCGCTTGAACGAGCACCAATCGCAGATTGAATTCCCTTTCCGCCTTGCCTCGAGTGAGCTTCAGATCCTGTACACGAAGGCCGGACTTACCGTCCGCTGGCGATACGATGCCGCGATAGAACGCGATTGCATCACGCTGCTCCTGTATCTTGGCCTGCAACGATGAGAGGCTGCCTTCGACTTCCTTATAGGCCTCACGATCGATCTCCCGGTGGGTTTCGAGCAGCGACACCTCCTGCTTGAGCGCAATAATCTCGTCGTCGAGCACCTCGATGCGACCTTCAAAGGCCTGGCGATCATTGGCGGCGTCGATAACGTCGTAGCCGGCGCTGATGCGGCCAAATTCAAAGACCAGGTAACCGCTGATCGCAATCAGGGCGATCAGTACGCCGCGAACCACCCAGGTTCGGCGGGTTCCATGCGATTGTAGGTGGGAACTTGCGGCCACGGTGATCCGTAATCTGGCTTACGTTAAGAAGGGGTTATGTTACGCGGTGCCCCGATCAAACAGAAGTGCGCCAGGTCACGAATTGTCAAGCTGGTCCCTCGCCACTACTGCCTTCGCGATGTCCTTGTCGAATGCCGTACGCCAGCGTTTTGGCCACCACCGGGGACGGCGTGGCAAGCCCTGAGGATAAACTACAGGCCCAAGTTCGTGCAGGGCACGAGCGTATACGCGTCGTTTGAAATAGATGACTTCGTTAACTGGCCGCCAGAAATGGACCCAACGGATTCGATCAAATTCTGGCTTTTCACAGCGGTCGAAACGGACCTTTTCGGCTTCTGAGACGAGTCGCAGCATGAACCAGCGCTGCTTTTGGCCGATGCACAGGGGCTCGCTATTGCGGCGAATATACTTCTGCGGCAGGCGGTATCGGAGCCAGTCGCTGGTCACGCCCAGCACCTCGACGTCGCCCGCTACGAGACCGATCTCTTCGTGCAGCTCACGAAACATCGCATCGATGGGTTCCTCGCCATCCAGCATTCCACCTTGCGGGAACTGCCAGCCCCTGGCACCTACCCGACCGCCAAGCAACAGCTTGTTTTCGGTGTTCGCAAGGATGATGCCGACATTTGCGCGAAAACCTTCGGCGTCAATCCAATCGTTGCCCATAGCAACCGTACTAAAACTCTAACTGCCGATTACTTTACACTATCCGTCGCCGCTCGCCCTAGGAGATTTTCTTGGTGTTCCCACGCCGCAATGCTGCGCTGTTCACGGTATTACTGCTGTTGGTTGCCGCCGCGTTCCTCGTTGCGCTCGCATCAGGCAGTGCCGATGTCAGCTTTGCCGAGATGCTGGGAGCGTTGCGCGGCGATTCGACGCCACAAATTCGGTCGCTGGTCATCGAATTGCGATGGCCAAGAGCATTAACGGCATTTGCTGTCGGCGGCCTCCTGGCGGTGGCCGGCGTCCTGATGCAGGTGCTGCTGAGGAACCCGCTGGCTGAGCCCTACATCCTGGGTAGCTCTGGCGGAGCCGCCGTTGCGGCGTTACTTGCGATGATCCTCGGCTTTGGAAGTGCCATTGTTGATATTTGCGCCTTTGGGGGGGCGATGGCCGCAACGCTGCTGGTATTTGCGATCGCGCACGGTACCGGCAGCTGGACTCCGGCGCGGCTGCTCTTGACAGGTGTCGTACTCGCGGCCGGCTTCAGCGCCGCCACTACACTGCTGCTCGCGCTGACGCCAGATCAGAATCTCCGTGGAATGCTTTTCTGGCTGATGGGCGACCTGAGCTTCGCGTTTGAGCCCGCTCGCTGCTTGTGGTTGCTGGGCGTCCTGGTCATCGCCGGCACGCTGGGTGCTCGCCACCTGAACGTGCTGTCCCGCGGTGAACTGCAGGCCGCCATCGTCGGCCTGCCGGTACGCGCCTTTCGCTACCTGATCTTCGCCGCCGCGGCGTTGGCCACAGCCCTGTCTGTTACGACAGTCGGCGTGATTGGTTTTATCGGTCTCGTTGTCCCACATCTTGTCCGCCTGGTGGCCGGCAGCGACCATCGAGTGGTCTTGCCGGCGTCAGCGCTGGCGGGCGGTGCTTTGCTGGTCGTGGCCGATACGTTGGCGCGTACGGTGATGGCACCAAGACAGCTACCGGTTGGGGCGCTAACCGCCGCGATCGGTGTGCCGCTGTTCCTGATTCTGATGAGCAGGGTTCGGCAGGAACGCTACCGGTAACCGGCGCGTTCGGCAAGCAACGCCGCATCCTCGTCACGCCAGCCCGCAAGTCCAATATTTCGCCCGTTGGAAGAGGCCGGTTCCCGTAGCGACTTTTCTTTCACGGCCCAGTCAAGCAACTTGTGGGCCGGCTCCGGATTGCGCGCGTGACGTGCGACCCCGATTGCATCGACATCGAAGTAGCGCGGGTCAGGAACGACTCTCCGGATTCCATCGCTCGCTATCGAACTGGAAAATATTGCATAGCCGCAGTTCCCGGATTCCACCGCCGTGACGAGTTCGTCCTCTGTCGCAAACGGCGACAGTGCGAGATTTCTTACCCAACCGCGCACCAGGCGTTCGGCGGGTTTTACGCCGAGATCCTCGATCAGCATCGCGATGAGGGAGCGATTGACCGTCAGCGCAGACGACGACAGGCAAAGTTGACCTCCTAGATCGGGATTGGCCAGATCGCGGTAGTCCTTCACCCGCCCAGGCTCGATGTGAGAGGACATTCCTATGTCCGCATATCGGACATCGAATGCCACCCACAAGCCATCCGGGTCTTTGAGGATCGTCGGGACTGCTTCCATCCCGGCTGCTTTGATCGGTCGCAATGCGCCCCGATCGGCGGCATGCCAGGCATCCGCGACGTTGTTCGTCAGCAAGATATCCGCAGGAGGCGACCCACGGTTCGCAATGACGTCGTCAACGATCTGCGCCGGCGCGCCATGAAGTACCGTGACCGGAATGCCGGTCTCCGCAGTAAAACCGGCGAGCAAGGCCGGCAGGTAGGTTTCATCAGCGTACGAGGCATACACAATAACCGGCTCTTGCCGGTCGTCCGGCGCCCTGCCGGACCCGGAATCGCAGGCACCAAGCAACGAGATCAGCGCTGCCACGACCGACAACAGCGTCAGAGATCGCGTCACGTTTCCTCGACCATGACGCGATCTCTGCCAGCCGACTTGGCTGCGTACAGGGCCACGTCGGCACGGGCGATCAGCGAATCGCCGACGTTCTTGAGATCGTCGGCTTCCGGCGCGGGACGGACATCCGAAATGCCGATCGATGCCGTGATCGTCACGGTCTCGCCGTTGGGCAGATTCACTGGGGTTGCGGACACGGCCGTCCGGATACGCTCGGCAAGCAACAACGCAGACGCAACGTCCGTACCCGGCAACAGCACAACGAATTCCTCGCCGCCGTACCGGGCGGCGACGTCGCTGGCACGGACCTGAGACTCGATCCTTTGGGCAATCTCCCGCAGCACCGCGTCGCCCGCGGCATGCCCCCAGTTGTCATTGACTCGTTTGAAATGATCGATGTCGAGCATCAAGCAAACAAGCCGTACGCCATCGCGACGCGCTCGCGCCAACTCTTCGCTGAGCCGAACGGCAAGGTAACGCCGATTATGCCAACCGGTCAGAACATCGGTGAATCCGCTGCGCAGTAGCCGGGCCCGATTGACGGCATTTTCGACGCAGAATGAGGCAATGACGCCGAGATGTGCGAGGAAGTCGCTGGCGTGCGAACGGGTAAAACGCTCTGCGTCGGCGCTACACAGGTTGATACTGCCAAGCAGCTTTTGGCGAAAGGTCAGAGGAATAATCGCGATGCTCTTAACCCCGACCGCACCGGGACAAATGAGTTGATGATCGCAAGGCGCAAACGCTCCCAGCCAGGGTTGTTCCAGCGCAATATATTGCGGTGCCAGCCCGGTCATCGCCTCAACCATCAACAGATTTTCGAAATCTTCTGCCTGCGTGCCCTTCGCGAGCAGCAGATGGCGAATATCATGATCCGGATCGCACAACACCAGGCTCACGTACTCGAGCGCGTAGCTCGCCCGGAGACCTTCGATCAATGCGTGGATCAGCGCGTCGAGACTTTCGGCCCGCAGCAGAAGCAGTTCGCGCCGGTGTGTACGCCGCATCTTGTCGTCGTTACGTGCAACCTGGGATGTCATCTCCTCGAGCTGACGTTTGAGGCCTTCGAGTTCTGAGCTGAGTTCCTCGACGGAGGGCATAGCATCAGCCCCGCAGCGCGAGGTAGTCACGGCCTTTTTCCATGAGGTCGACAAACGCCTGCTCGTCGCCTCCGGCGACCGTTTCACGAATTCTCGCCGCGGCGTCACAAAGGGCGTCAAGGGGCCCGAGGCCAAACTTGTTGAGGTTTTGAATCTCGAAATACAGGTGTGGGTTATCCTGCGCGACCGCAGCCGACACGAGTAACTGCGAGTCGAACGTTGTCGACGACATCCTGGCCAATTTGGGCGCCGCCTCGCCACTTTCCGCGAGCGCGGTAAAGAACGCGATATTCAACGCATGTGACAGGCCGAGGACGTAGGCGATCAGCCGATCGTGATCGTCAAGTCCCATGTCGAGCTGTTCGACCATCGTCGCAGCAAACAACTCCTTGGCGGCGGCCGTCGCGTCCGGGTCACCGGCATCACAAAAAATAAGATGCCTCCCTGACAGCAGGCGCGTGTCGGGACCGAACATAGGGTGAAGTGACGTTACCCGGCAACCCGCGGAACGCAACTCACGAAGACCGTCAATCAGCGGCGACTTCAGACTGCCGATATCGAAAACCAGCCCTTTTGGTTTCAGTACGGCCAGTTGCGCGAGAATCCTGCCGGATACGGCGAGCGGCGTCGCGACGACGATAAAATCATACTCCACGCCCGCGTCGGTCCAGTTTCTGAACTGCCCGGCCCCGTCATCGACACCCGTATCAGCAACCGTCGTCGCGAAACCCTGAGAGGCGAAAAAGTCGACAAACCAGCGGCCCATCTTGCCGGCACCGCCAATAACAAGTGCGCGTCGCCCGCCTCCCTTACCCTCGGCAATAACCCGCTCACGCTCCTGGCTCTCGAGGGATGTGCGAATCAACTGCTGCAACATACCCTCGACCAGGTCCGGGTCGACGCCCAGCTCGATCGCCTGCTCACGCCCCATATCGAGCACATCTTTCTCACGCGCATAATCCCGCGTACCCGCCCCGCTGCTAAGTTTGCTTTTGCCTATGTCGGCAACGATCTCCTGTCGTTCAGCGATCAGTTCCACGATGCGCCGGTCAACAGCCGACAGGTCCTTGCGAAGTTGGTCGAGAGTCATAGCGTGGGTCAGTTTTTCAATTTCGGCGAAGCGTCTGTTGTACAGCAGACGCGTTCACAGTGAAAGCCGGCCCGAGTACTTTCGGACCGGCTGATTCCCTGTACAGCGGATCACGATCGTCGGCGTGCGCGTCGGCGCCTCTCGCTGCGAACATCATCACGGTAGTAATCGTGAGTGTGGGCGTGTCGACCACCTCGGCGGTGTTTCATCCGGTCGAAACGCTCCCAGCGATAAATCTCGAAGAGCTGGTACCAGGCAAGCCGCCTGTTCTTGCGCAGTCGCGTGTGCTTGTACCAATTGCGAAACGACCGGTTCCTTTTCAGCCAATTCGGCATGTGTTTCGCACGCGGCGTCGCGACCCGATAGTAAGTCGATGGCGGATATACAGTCCGTACTTCTTTGTGAGCTGCCGCCTCGGGAGAATCCAGAAGCAACAGGCCACCGGCGACTAGCGCTACAGTAATAATCTTGTTCATATCAATCTCCGGTTCCTCTCATAGTGTGGCTCCAGAATAGGCCCTGGAAGATGAACCAGAAATGAAAGCAAGTTATTGTTTTTATTAATTTTATGAACAAAACGTGAATGAAAGACGGCGGCACGGATCCAGCCGACTGTCGCAATTCAGGCAATCATGCGAATATGCGAGAACAAATAGTGACGACCGTAAACGGGGTGAATAATCAATGAAGACACGCGCTGCCGTTGCCTGGGAAGCAGGCAAGCCTCTCGAAATCGAAATGCTCGACCTGCAAGGTCCCAGGACCGGTGAGGTCCTGCTTAGAAACGTTGCAACCGGCGTCTGCCACACCGACGCGTTTACGCTTTCAGGCGAGGATCCCGAGGGCATTTTCCCGGCGGTGCTGGGACATGAGGGCGGCGCTGTCGTTGAAGAAGTTGGCGAAGGCGTTACTTCGGTTGCGGTCGGTGACCATGTTATTCCGCTGTACACGCCTGAATGCGGCGAATGCAGTTTCTGTACCTCGGGAAAGACCAATCTGTGCCAGGCAATTCGCGTCACCCAGGGCCAGGGCATCATGCCTGACGGGACATCGCGCTTCTCCCTGGATGGCAAGACCATTTATCACTATATGGGAACTTCGACTTTCAGCGAATACACGGTGCTGCCCGAAATCGCGGTTGCAAAGATCAGCAAGGAAGCGCCGCTGGAAAAAGTCTGCCTGCTGGGCTGCGGGATCACAACGGGAATTGGCGCAGTTCTGAACACCGCAAAGGTCGAACCCGGCGCAACGGTTGCTGTATTCGGGCTGGGCGGCGTCGGCTTGAGCGTCATTCAGGGCGCCACGATGGCAAAGGCCGGCCGAATCGTAGCCATTGATATCAATACCGACAAATTCGAACTGGCAACGCAGTTGGGCGCAAGCGACACGATCAATCCCAATGATCACGATGCGCCTATTCAGGATGTTATCGTCGAACTTACT
>Ga0265309_10000399_pt1 | contig 17110 bp, 22 predicted proteins | sample Helome_FD_192492 | JGI IMG/M metagenome (GOLD analysis project Ga0265309, IMG submission 192492) | Marine sediment microbial communities from subtidal zone of North Sea - Hel_20160524 (Illumina Assembly) | ecosystem: Environmental > Aquatic > Marine > Subtidal zone > Sediment ...
ATCGGCGGCTTGGTGCGAACCCGCTGCGTCGTGGAGGCCCTAGGCGACAGAATAGCCATCATACCTCCCCATCGCGCTCTTGTAGGCAATCATTCCCATGGCGTGCTCCCACTGGGTGCCGGCGGGAATGGTCAGGGTAAACCGCTGGTATCGTGCCTCGGAGTCGATGTTGGCCTCTCCGGTCACGTTGACAGTCACGGGGGCCTCATTCACGGGTTGCACATCAAGGCGGTCTCGGCTGGAAATGCCCACCTGCATGGCCGCGCCGTTCTCCGAACCAGACCCGACAGGAGCATTCCGGCTGATCTCGACCATGGGGCGCACAGAGGCCACGAGCGAACTACGCCCAGGGGTTAGCTGTTTCTCTGCCGTCTGGAGAAGGGCCTGCAAGGTATCGCCGTCAAAGGATGCCAGGAAATGGTCTGTCGTGAAGGCGCCTTCGTAACGCTTGCCGCCCTTCCACACGTCGCTATCGAGGCTCGGCGTCAGGGTGTCGATATTGGTCGAAACCGCGTCCAGCCCGTCGAGGGTAAAGCCCTGGTTGGAACCATTGAGCAGGATGTCAAATTCAATGTCTCGGATTCGCGACCACTGGCCCGTGTCCCACTTGTAGCAGAAGATGGTGTTAGGCGTGGCGCTACTGGCCGGGAAGCCCCAGCAGATCAGCTTGTGAACCAGGGAAATCTGGGTTGAAACCTTGAACTTATCGGCAAGGTCGAAGATTCTCCAAAATTCGGTATCCACCCGCAGATTGCCGATAGGCTCGCTGCTCGACCCGTTGAAGACGAAGAAGCCTTCCTCCGAAATGTAGTAGATATTTCGCCCGAAACTGATGACGCTGCCCGGAATCGGTGTGCCGCGCTTGCGATCAGCCGCCGGCAAATCGAAGATGACCGGCGTTCCTACGTATTCCATGCGGCGGATCAAACCTTCTTGGAAGATCACGCCATATTCGGCACCGCCCACGACCCGCTGAACCCAGCCGCCGTTAGCCAGATCGGAATAGTCCGCCTGCGTGGTAGCGTCCGGGTCAAAGTCGGTCGGATTACCAATGGCAGACCACCACACCCGGCTAGGCTTGACGCCATCGCTCGTGTCATCAGTGTGGCCCAACACCAGGAAATCCCTTACTACATCCAAGTGCTTGGATTTCGGCTTGTTGGTCGAAGTGATCAGATCGGCGAAGTCGTTTGACGCGCCGGTTCCCACAAGCATGGACTGAATCGGGTCCGCAAAGTTGCTCGCGATGACCAACTGGTCCGGGTCCCATTCGGTGAATTCCCAGGCATCCTCTGCGCCTGTGTTGTAGCCGCCCACCTTGCTTTCATCGACCCAGGCATTCCCCAGAAGCTCGTAAAGCTTGGTCGGCGTGCCCGCATAAGGAAAGATGTTGTTCCCGCTATCCCGCAGCACGATTCCGCCAGTCGGGGCGGCGTCTACAGCGTTGGTGCTGACCTTGGATAGGTCGCGCGCGGGCTCGAACATGCCCTGCCCCTCGCCGGGGATCACATTCGTGGCCTCGATAGTGCCCGGGTTTCCAAGCGAAGGTTGGTCAGGCGCCCATCCGCCAAAGGAAATCTGGACCGGGACCTCCGTTGTAGCCTGGACCGATCCAGACGCCCTCAGGGCCTGTGAGAGGCGGGCCGCCATTACATCTTGGTCCTTCCGCCGGAGTAGACAGGCACGCGGCTGTAGGAGGTCTTCTGGCCCTTGGGGAAGCGACCGCGGCGGGAGACTTCCCTAAACTGATCAAGCGCATTGTCGTAGAAGGTGGCCCAGGTCAGCGCGCGAGGATCATTGCCCAGGAATGCGGAACCCTCGATCAAGGCGCCGTACAGGTACAGGCCTGTGTGGTCCTGTAGGAGGATATTCGTATCTGCGTCGTTCACCAGCCGATCAAGGCGCAGCAAGCAGAGCCACTTGCCAGTGTAGCTGCTGTCAGGCACCGGGCTGAAGACAAGCTCCCGGCCTTCGACAGTGTAGAAGCTGGGAAAGCCACTGGCATTGGCAAAAAGGCTGTAATCCCAGAAAGCCTCAGGCGCCTTGTACTGGATCCGCTGGATAGGGTCGGCCACGTCAATGTAGTGCGAACGCTGCTCGATGAACCCGGCCGGCAGGGCCACCCGCTCGGCATCAATGGTCAGCGTGGCAACCGTCTCAATGTCCGGCCCATCGATCTGATTGTTGATCCGGTTCTCGGCCAGTTCCACGAATTCGGGGATGCGATCCACCACTTCCGACCGCTTGAGCCAGTTTTGGATCGCCGTCTTCAGTTCGCCATAGGTCTGAATGGCCATCTAGAGCCTCCCGTTGACCGCCCGAAGCCTCGACCACTCGCCATTTAGCTTCTTGCGCTCCCATTTCCGCTTTTCGGAACGCGGAAGCTGCATCCAGGTCCGCGCGTCGATGCCATCCTGGGCCAGCGTGTCGTAGTACAAAACGACGGGAATTGAAGCCATCAGACGGTCGCCAAGAATGTTGTGCGCCGGCTCATGATTGCGGCTGTGAGCATTCAAGCGGAGGATGTCCGCGCAATCCTGCTTGTTCACGATGGTATTCGTGCCGGTCGCTGGATCCTTGTGCCATCCCGTCTTGATTCCTGCCCACTGGTCGAAAACGGTAGCCCTAGGCATCGTCGCCCTCGATCGCCGCGCTATCCTCGGCCGGCTCAACCTTCACCTTCTTGGCTTTGGGCTTTGGCGCCTCTGGCGTCGGGTTTGGATCGCTGGAACTTGCAACAATCCCATCCCCCGGAACGGCATAGATATAAACAAATCCGCCTGAGTCGGTCGGGACCTTGATGGACCTGCCGCCTGTAAGCGTGAAATTGGCGGCACCGCCGCGAAAAATCAGTTCAGCCATTCAAACCTCCTATGGGAGAGGGGCGGCCCGAAGACCGCCCCAAGCCCTTAAGCGATGTCGGCGACGCAGGCCGAAGACTTCTGGTTTCGCGCCTCAAGCGCATACTCCCAGATCAACTGCCACTTCTCGGCATCGCCGGACTTGCCCAGCGGCTCGCTGAAAAGCGGCCGAAGCTCGGCAAGCGCCCACATGTTGGTTTCCAGCAGGTAGAGGTAGTCAGACGCGCCGAAGCGATCGGCCGCAACCTCGTACTCACCGAAGTCGCCGTCGTAGATGTCGATGGTGGCGACAAGCTGCTTGTCTTCCGCGCCCTTGAACCGGGTGGCGTTGCCGGTGAAGGTCGAGAAGGTCTGCTTGATGGCGGACTGCATCAGGGCAAGGTCGGGGTTACCGCCGTTGTCCCAAGCAGCCTTAGCCGCGTTCTTGAAATCGGTTTCCACAAACGCGCCGGCCGTTCCTGCCGTGCGAGTGTCCGAACCGTCGCCGGTCGGGGCAGAGCCACCCACCGCCGCGGCAGTCTGGACAAAGCCAGCGGCAACCCAGGACTGGTAAGACGCCGTGAGGCGAGCCGTCGTTGCCTTGTTGCCAGCTTCCTTGGCCTGATTGCCGAGAAGGATGGTCTCCACGTCGCGCCGGACTTCCTTGGTCTTCTTGACCAACTGATAGTCGATTTCGTCATCAACACCGGCCTGGAGCACGTATTCCTGCGTGCCCGAAACCATCAGCGTCTTGGCCGAAATCTGGCAGTAGTTGGTCGCCCGGGTCGGGTTTACCGACGCCTCGATGGTCGCGTCGTCGCCCTCAAGCTTGGCGTTGGACGCATCGACCGCGGCCAGAGTATCGATCGGCCACTCGTGAAGAACGGCCGTCGCCGAAGTCGAGGGAATGCGCGTGACGAATGGCGTGTCCCACGGATCGACGTTGTAGACGATGTCAACCAGATCTTCCCGGTTGGCTGGCGAATCGTAGGTGGTTTTTCTATTGGCTTCCGCCATGGGATTGGTTCCTTTGTGCTCGCTTGGCACGCATTAACGCAACTGCGTCCTGCGCGCTTCCGCTGGATTTCAGACGGTTGCGAGCCCCAAGAACCACGTCGTTCGCTTGCTGAGCACCCGACCGCTTCGGCCCAGGCTTCTGGAGCTTGGGCAATTGATGCAGTCGCTGCTTGATCGGCTTTTCCTGGGCCATGAGTTGATCATATTTCATGGCCTTTTCTATCAGCTTCAGGTCTTCAAGCGTCCACTCGCCGAAGAAACGCTCCACGCGCTGATCGGTATAGCCCATACCCTTGAGGTTGGATCTAATGGCCGTCTCGAATTCCGAAAGCTTGGCCGGCTCCTGAAGGTCAGGGCGCCAGTCCATGAGCCGATCCTGCTGTTCCTTGCGGAAAGTCGTCACTGTCTCCTGCTGCTTCGCCTGATGATCGGCAACCATCTGGTTACGCTCGACGATAGCTTGGTTGAAAGCTGCGACTTTCTGATCCCGCTCGGAACGCGTCGTCAGATAGGTTTTCTCGTCAATCTGCCCGCTGTTCAGCATCTGGCTTAGATCCTGATCAGAAGGCCCCATCTGAACGGACGATTGCAGGGCATGCAAAAACGTGTCTGCCTGCTGTAGGCGTCCTTGGTGCTCTTGCTCATGCTGTTGAGCGGTGGCCTGCATGGCCTTCCGGTCTTCAGCGATGGCTTGCCCGAGGCGATCGCGTTCCGCCTTGCTGGAGTAAGACTCCAGAATCTCGGCAATCGGAACCGATACATCCTCTCCGTTGACCTTCACAGGCACCGTCACGCCCTGCATGAAATCCTTGGATTCCACGCCAAGCGCTTCGATAAACTCGGGAAGTGTCTCGGGAAAGTATTCCTCGGATTCGCCTTGCGGGGCCTCTGTGGCCTCCGCTTCCGTCTGAGCCTCCGCACTCTCGGAACCTTCTGCCTCAGGCTCGACAGCCTGGGCTTCGGATTCTGTCTCGCGGCTTACCTCAGAAGTCGGCTCGGTCTCCGGCTCCGGCTTAGGCTCGGGAGTTTCCTTCAAAGTCTGAATCGCAGACCTTGCAGTCTCCCGCTCCCTCCGTCGCTCGGCGAGCCATGCTCTTTCACTCTGTGGTGTGCCTTCCCGTCCCGTCACCGGGCTTAGGGGCGGCTGGGCCTCAGGCTTAGGCTTGGCGCCGTCCTGATTCGTGGCCTCTGTCTCTGCCATCCTGGCAAAACTCCCTACCTGGGAAAGGTATTGTGATCAGACGATCACGAATAGGGCATGCTGGTGGACTTGCCCTTCTTGGATCCGCTGGAGAACGTCTTGGCGTCACTCTCGCGGACGTTGGCCGACTTGCCGTAGTTGGTCTTACCCGGCTCACGGAATGCCTTTGAGGGCGACGCCTTGCCCATCGACTTCTTACCGTATGGCATAATGTGGACTCCTTCCAAATTGCCTAAACAATGCCTTGCATGTCATTGACGACAAGGGACAATCCCTGATGTCGCCGCTGCTTCAAATTCTCCAGATCCTTGCCCGCCTGAATGCCCCTCTTATGGATTATGGCCAGTTTGGTTAGGAAATCCTCAAAGACTTGAGCTTTCCGGCGAGCTTCAAGAGCCGCGTCCAAATCGTCTCCCTTGAAAGCGGCGCTGTATTCTTTTTCGAGGGCTCGGGCTTGGGCTTTGAAGATGCGGTTTTCGAGGACCGCCTCGGCTTCCTGCCCGTCCCTGAAGTATCGCTGGAGGGTTTGCTCATTAGCCATATCCTCAAATACCACAGAATCCTGTTGTAAATCAATGCTACTCACAGAAGCAGCATCGCAGCCTCTTCGTCGTCAATGCGCTGGAGCAGAAGGGCGACCAGCTCAGGGTCGAGAGGCGCGGCGTCAGGCCCGCGGGCTTCGATCATGGCGGGAAGCTCGGTGACCACCTCATCCATCAAGGCAGAGGATACCGGCTCATCAGGCACGGCATCGGACGCCCCCACCTTTTGGCTTTGGCTGGCAGGCTCTGCTTCAAGGTTAGCGAGAGGGGCGCCCGATTCTTCTGCCTCGGCGCTTTCCGCAAGGATCTTGCGCAATTCGAATAAAGCCCGATCTGGATCAGTGAAACTGCGTCCGTCGGGCAGTATGTATCGGCGATGCTTACGTTTTCCTTTACGTGTAGGTGGTGCTGCGCCGGGTTTTTCCTCTGAAGGTAGCGAAGGCGTGACCGTGAAGGCTTGATCAATCTCCGCGGCGTTGACAATCAGCACCGTTTGCGGGCCGCCCTCGACCACCGGGAAGACAGGTGCTGCCAGGTCGATTTCCGACGCAATGCCTACGTCAACAGCCACCGCGCCCGGAACGCCATCGACCGGGAAGGCTTCGTCAGACTCGCTAGCAAGGTCGACCGCAACCAGGACCGCCCCAGGCACCGCGGCGACCGGCTCGGCGCTATCTGTCTCTGAGGCCAGGCCCACAGGAACAGTCTGGGGCGCCCCGCCAATCTCTGGCGTGACCGTAAGGGCCGTATCTGTTTCGCTAGCAAGGTCGACCGTAACGGATACGGCCCCGGCGGCTGGCGACACAGCAAACGCGGAATCCGTCTCGGACGCCAGTCCAACGGGAATGGTCTGAGGAGCAGGCCCGGCGCTCTCAAGCTCGAATTCAACAACCTCAAAGCGAATGAAGTTGTTACTGCCATTCAGAGAAGCGTCTTCTCGTCTTTGCGCCCTTACGTTTGTTGTGCTGGTCCTCCAAAGAGCGCTTTGTCTTTGCTCAACATTTGAGCCTGTTCCGGTGCTGTCGACGGCCCAGACGCCAAAGGCCATGTCGTGCGAGTTGATAACGACAGCCTTGTCGTCATCGACCGCAGTGATGGTCTGATTGTTGATTAGGGCTGACCCACAATCGAGGGCAAAGCGTTGCGTGGCGAATTCGCTGGCTGATCCGCGCACGACCCAGACGCCCATTTCAAAAGTGCCGTCAACAGACGCACCGTGGTCACGAACAGTCGTTAATTGCGTCGTGCTGGATAGATAAGTGCTTACGATAGCGTCGCCGAGGTCGTCAGTAGTATGTCCGCTCTGATAAGTCGTAATAATAAACGCATTATCTAGTGTGACAGTATTTGATAATGTGTGCGTGGCGCTTGTAGCCGTACTAGTACCGCTATAGTTTGCGTATTCTGTTTCAAAATCTCCGTTATCGCTGGTAATGACGTAAGCGTATACATCCCAGTCGGGAGTGCCAGCCGCGCCGCGATCAAATTGGATTTGCGTGCCAGAATTAAAACTGGCCCTGATGAACATGTCGTTGAAGTCATCGCCGCCAGCATCCGCCGAGGCTCGCGCCGTCGGTATGATGAACGATCTGGTCGTCGTGATGCTTGTAATGGTCGCCGTGGCGGATGTGCCGGAGAGGGACGTGAATCCCACTTGCTGAACAGTGACGTTAGAGCCCCATTCGACAATTTCGCATTCAACCGTTATGGCGCCGTAGGTCCCATTCCCGCGGCGGCTGAAGCGAACGGCCGGCGTGCCCGCATTGTCGATTAGTTCAACTGCAACACCTTGGTTTGCCCGACTATCCGAAGCCACGGAGGTAAATCGTAGCGTCACGCCCATAGGCGAGCACTGGGTCTCATCCTGGCTCTTAGTCAGGTTGACAGTTTGAGTTTGAAGCCCAGTTGTGCTGGTAAAGCTCGCCGTTACGGCTTCGCGGGATTTAACAACGGCAGCCATGGGCTATCAGGCGGGAACCACGACGTTCAGAGTCTTGGTGTAGACGCGCCAGATGTAATTCTGTTCGTCCGTGGGGCCAAGAATCCTGTAGCCGGTGTCTGAATTGAAATTGCCTGTCCCCGTGTTCTCGATGTTGAAGAAAACCCGCGCCACGCCCGCGCCCACCGCAGGCTCCGCGCTGCTGCCCCAATCCAGATCGAGTAGGCGCCCATCAACCGTGATCTTGTCGTTTGCGACGTTGCGATTGATAGCGGTGGTCCCGTCTTCCTGAAACAGCCTGAGAAACCGCTCAACCGTGGTGTTGACCTTGTCTTCGTCGAATTCCTCATCTTCCACGTTGACCGCGGTACCGTCGTTGACTGGGTCCTTGTCATAGACCCTCAGGACGAAGCGCGTGTCCTCAAGCTGGCGATCGACAACGAAAGGCGTCCCCGAGTCCTCCGGGTTGTCGTAGCTACCCAGCGAGAGCGCGTTGCCCGAGGTGTCGTTCTGCTGCTGCCAGTAGGGCAGGTTGCTGAAGCCGTCGTGGAACAGAGGGAAAGTCCCGTCAACTATCTCCTGATAGAATGTTTCCAGAATCTCGATCAGGAATTCATTGTTGCCGGGATCGAACCACACCGAACTAGGTTCTCGCGCCTGATACTGGGCCAAGCTCTCGGTCGTCCCGCCAATGATGCGCCCTTGCACTGCCACGTTCACGTAGGTCTTGTTCTCCCGTGCGTCTTGGTTCTCTCTCTGGCGCTCGCAAACCAGACAGTAGGCCATCTCAACCCCCTCTCTCCCTGAGGTTACGAGGCTCTGTACCAGACCGCCCCGAAGTCAGCCGTCAGATCCCCCCCGTTGGTCGTGACGGCAAAATCATGGAAAGCAACCGGAATGATATTCGCATCCGTGCCGCCCGTCGTGTCGCTGTCGTAGCAGACGAAAAGCCGCGTCAGCGTATTGTTGGTCCCGTTGCCGGCTGCGGTCCAGGTCGTGTCTGGCAAGGTCACATCGTATCGGTCGTTGGTATCGTCTGGGGCCGGAAATGCTGCTAGATCAGCATCAGTGAGCGTTTTCCTCACGTAATTTGTGAAGGTCGCTTCGGTCACGCCAGCATCCCCCAGAAGCGCCGACAGAGTATCGTAGTCCCTCAGCGTGGCATCCGTCGCCGCCCCGGTAGCAAGCACCAGAATGAAAGCCGAATTCGCCGGATCGTTGCTCTCGATTCGATTGTAGAACTCGATCGCCCGACCCTTGGCGACGTTGAAAGGACCGTTAGCCATGGCTTATCCCCTATTCCGGTACAATCTCTGAGGCCACTGGACGGCCCGCATCATCCCTCACCAGGCGCCGCGGCCTGGATAGCGTGTCTGCCGAGGCCTGCAGAGCCGCCACGCTCTCGGCAAGGGCCGCCATGCTGTCTCCAATCGCGCCGGACTGCCCCATGAGGGCTTCCGCTACGTCGTCGCCAGCCTGATAGGTGACGTTGACGCCCGTAGATTCCTGCGCCTGCGCGGCCTGCTGTGCCGAGAGCAAAAGCTTCTGCTCCTCAAGGCCGTACTTGGCCTGAATCTCGATCATCTTCACTTGAGTGTCCTGGTCGGCCTGCCGGGCATCCTCGCGGACCTTCAGAATCTCTATCTGGTTGTCCATGCGCTCATCCATGGCCTTAAGCTCGGTCTTCTTGGTCTCAAGCTGAGCCTGCATGGTCGCTAGCTTCTCAAGCTCACTCGGCTGCGGCTGCTTGGGCTGCATCAGCGCCCGCATCGAAGGCTCGTCCAGATCCCCGAAGTAGAGGCTCCGATCGAGAGACATGCTGTCACAGATTGTTTCTAACGTGTTGCTCAGGTGCTCAGGCGTCACAAAGGGACCGGCGAGGCTCCCGCCCTGAACCTCGGCAATCACCTTCTCCTGAAGCTGCGCCACCTGCATGGCGCCGGCCATCCGGCTTTCCTTGGTCCCGTGCCCCAGACCTGCGGTCACCTTCACATCAAGCGCCGCATTCCAGCGCCGAGGATCCACAGGAACCCATTTGTTGTTGAGCCTTACGACGCGCGCCGCATCCTGGTTGTAAACAACCGTTCGCAAGATCTTCTTGCCTGCCGCCTTGAAGCCCGTCTCCGCCATCACGCGCGCATAGAAGAGAAGGCGCTTCATCATCTGGCCGAGCATCAGGTTCGCCCCGCCAAAGGTCTCGTGGAAGGCCTTGGGGTCCAGAGGCTCGGCGCCGCCGGCAATGCCTGTCCGATCCTGGCTCACTTCATCCCAGTAGCGAAGCATCGGCTCCAGCACTTGGCCGAGAGGCTGGGGCGACATCGGCACCACATGGCCGACCGCGGTTGTATCTTCCACCGTGATGGCCGCGCCGACTTCGTTGTTCAGGTAGTCATCCAGGTCGACCTTGCTGCTAACGACGGAGCGTTGGTTGTTGATCTGGTAGACGTTATCCAGGGCCTGGCGCTGGATCGTGGACTTGATCAACTGAATGCTGCGGACCAGATCCGCGACCGCGCGGCCGAAGAACCTGTGCGTTTGGCGGATGGCTTCCATCTTGACGAAGGGATGCTCGTCAATCTGAACCGCGGACTCGCCCGTGTCAGGGTCGGGCATCAGGTTTTGGCCATCGGAGCCGGCGACCTTCACCAGATACCGCTTGCCGATGCCATCCCCGTCGTAGTCCATCAGGACATAGCACTCGTAGACCTCGACCTCTTTCTGGTCGTCGAACTGGACGCCATAGTCCGTCAGGGCAGAGCGGTCGTCGCTGTATCGGGCATGGCGCACCCGGGAGCGGTCGAGGTTGGCGTTGTTGTTGCCCTCGATGGTCGGCAGGTTCCACACAAAATCCTTGTCGTATCCCTGTTCGACAAGCTCGGAGCGCGTGGTATAGCGGCGATGGGAGCAGAAGGTGCAGGTCTCATCAAGCTCAATGGTACGGCTGTTAACCAGGAACTCCTCCGAAGGCACCACTTCGATCCGGCACCGGCCCGTCTCTTGCGTGCGCTCGATCTTGATATCAAAGGTCCCGGTCTCGACCTCGCCCGCCATGTTGGTGGTGGCCTCCAGGATCTCCACGTTGGGATCCTCGTAGTGGCGGGCTACCTCCATCAACTGGACTTCTTTGAGCGATTCCTGTGTCGTGGGCTTGGTGTCGTCCCACCAGATTTTGAGAATGCCCGTCTTCTCAAGCAGCACGTCTTTCAGCGCGTCGTGGGTGATCGTGAAGCCCGGGTTGTCGATGTTCCACACCGTATCCCAGATGTAGGAGTCCATCTGTTCCGTGTAGGGAACGTCCTCCGGCCCTTGCGGCTGATACTTCCAGATGGAGCCCGAGGCGGCGAACATCTCCACCAAATCCGGCATGATGGACTCGACAGTGTCCTGGACATCCGTGGAAATGACCTGAGAGCGGCCCTCGACCTCGTTTCCAAGCGGGCGGCCGAGGTAGTAGCGGAGATTTGCCTGCCTGTCGGAAGCAACCTCGGCGCTCAGGTAGGAGCGGGCGTGGGCGATCTGCTGGCCAATGACGGACTCCAGCTCGGAGTCTGACATGGGCTCGGGCTTGCTGCTTGCTCTGGCCATCCTGGCTACTCGCTCTGAATTTCAGGCAATTCGAGAAGATACTTCTCGTAGCGCTTCAGCAGCCAAAGAATCTCCCTTGGATCCGCCTTAGCGCTAGCAAAATACTCCTCGCCGTTCTGATCATATCCAAGCACCACAACGTCTAGAACCTGCCCCTTGGCAGATTCCAGAATCATGTCTGGATCCAGATCGGCTTTTGTTATCCCGGTAAAGTCTAGAATGTCTGCCATGTGGTGGGCTACCTGCCCCCTTTCGCTTACCTAGCTATGCGACGGTCGGGAGGACTCGGCGCAATCTCTGGAAACGCTTCCGCATTGCTGGGGTGCGCGGCGAATGGAGCTTTCCGCCAGCGCTCAACCAAGGCCAACTCATCCTGGTCAACCTCAACCCAGTCATCAGCGGTTTTGCAGATCTGGTCAAATTCCCGCAACTTGCAAAGGTCCCGCCAAGAGCCGCCGCCGCCCGAAAGAAACGCGGCAAGAGGCCAAGGCCTTTTCATCAAATGCCCCATGTAATCTGAACGCGATAACGTCAGCCGCATGTAGGCGTCTTCCAGTTTCTCTTCAGTGCGCTCCCTTCGCCACTCGCGAAGCTCAACCCTAGAGAATATGGCCTCGCGCTCATAGTGGCTCCGCGCCTTGATCCGCGCCAACTCCAGCCGACGCCATAGCTGCTCTGGCTTCATGCGGATTTGCATTAGGCGTCACTCGCCTCTGAGTTGCTGGAATCCCCGCCCTGGGGGCTATTCACGCCATCTTCGGCCGGGGGATTTTCAACCTTAGGTTTGTTCTTGGAGCCCAGCGGGCGGCCGCGTCGGGGTTTGGTCTCAAGGGCCTGGATTCGGCCAGCCAAAAATTCCCTGTCTTGGGCGTTTTCAAGCAGTTGATCCTGGATTCGGCTAAGACGATCTTCCGATGCTTGCAAGCGGGGAGCAAGGGTCTCACTGACATATTGAGAGATTGAAGTTCCTGCGCCCGCAAACTTCTCTACTTCCCCGACGCGCGCATCAAGCCCAGTCAGCACCTGTTCCACACCCTTGCCCGTCTGCTCCTGAAGCTCCTTGAGAACCACATGGAAGGCGCTAATCGTGTCCGATGCGTCCTGTAGGCTGCTGGCAAGCTCGCTGATGGTCCGATCCTGCTCGGCCATCCTATCCTCAGCCACAGCCAGACGCCTCTCCAGCAGGCTCGCACGGCGTTCTGCGCGCTTTCCTGCTTCCACAGAGGTGAAGGCCATTTCCGCCTGCGTCATGCGGCGTTGGTTTGGTGCTCCGCTCATGGCGTCAACCCCCTGATAGCCTGCTCAAGCCGTTCAATCTGGGCTTCCTGCGCCGTCACCTTGGCCTCAAGGCCGGCGATCTTGCCACCAATGACCTCTCGCGCGCGCTGCGTAATGTTGCCCAACCGGCCCTCGACGGCATCGACGCGCGCCTCCAAGCCTTGTACATCCCTCAGGAAATCGTCGCTCATGTCAGGAAACCTATCACAAAACCAATGGTTAATCCCGCAAGAATTACCGTGATCACACTATGGCGACCTCCGGCGCCCTGCGCTGCCCCTTCGCACGCTTCCGCGGCAGGTCAGCGCTGGCTCCCGTCCTGAAGGCGTCCGCCCCGTGGCTGTTGCTGTCGTGAAGCGGGTGTTTCTTCCAGGTGCCAAGGTTTTCGTCCCAATCCTTGCGGTAGAGCCTTAGCGCCTTGATGCCCGGCGCGCAATGTTGCTCGTCAAAGTGACATAGCGGCAAAAGGTTACGAACTGCTTCAATTCCCGTCTGAATCAGGCCGCGCTCGACCACCTCTGGCTCATAGCCGAGGCCCTTCATCACGTCGGTGCGTGTCCTGCCCTTCTCGTCAAGGATACGCACGTTGCCATCATGGGGCCACAGGTGGCGGGTGTAGGTGAATTCCCGCTCCTTCTGCTTCTCCTGCAGCATCTGGGTGTAGTGCGCCAGCCCCTCGCCGCTGTTCTGGTAGTAGTCGATCATCCTGCATTCCACGCCCTGGCGCTGGACAAACCAGATGGACATCAGGTCAGCCATGCCCAGGTCCCACCAAGTCTCGACGCCTAGCCCAGGATCGTGGGGCACGCTGCCGATGCGGCCTTGCTCCTCAAGCTTGCGGATCTGCTTGCCGTAGTAGGCGCCCTCGACCGTGGCCCGGAACGCTTCGTCCGGCGTGGTCGGGTACTCGGCGAACATGTCCTCGTCTTGCTGCTCGGATTTGGCTGCGTACCAGGCTTGCTGCTGTGGAGTGAGGTGGATGCCGGCCGCCTCGTAGCTGTCAAAGAGGTCCTGAATCTCGTCAGTGATCAGCACGGAGCCTGCAGGCAGCACGTAGCCAGGGTCCAGATACCAGGGGAAGAAATGGAACCTGAAGTCCAGCGGCGTGAGCTTGGCGCCCTTGGCTGCCTTGCTGCGGGCGATCTCGCACTTGTCGAAGAAGTCGCCCTCCTGGCCTTCGGCCGTGGACTCGATGTTCACCATCTGCCCAGTCTGCACCGTATTCAACGCTCCGGCTTTGATCTCCCGGGCTTTGTCGGGGTACTTGGCGCAGATCTTCCCGTATTCGCTGATGTGGAGGTATTGGAATGTGCCAGAGCGCAAGCTCGTGCCAACTCGTATGGAAGAGTTGTTCGCAAAGGACAGATGGCGCGCCGCGTCCATAGTGGCCGGGTTACTGGCGCGAATGGGTTCGGGCAGGTTGTCGTAGGGGTATTTGGACTTCTCACGAAAGATGGCCTCCGCGTCCTCTCTGGTGTGGGCGATCGTGCCGGCGCGCACATTGCTGTTGAACACACAGGCGTCCAGCATGATCAGTTGCCACAGCGTGGTGAAGCCCAGCTGCCGCGCCTTCAGGGTAATGTTGAAGTACCACATGTCGTCCAGGAATTGCTCCTGAGCGCTGTTGGTCTTGAACTGGATGCGGTGCCCGGCCTTGTCGAGGATCCAGTAGAGGTTGTTCAAGCGCCAGCGGTAGTCGCTGAACTGGTCAATGGCGGCCTGTAGGGCGGCGCTCAATGCAGCCTATCCTCTTCCTCTGGCATGTCCTCAGTAAGGGCCGGCGCCACGATATCCCTTGATCTGCCGTCGATGGCTTCGAGCAGTGCCTGCAAGGTGTTGTCGCCTACTTCGTTGGTGTTGTGGTTCTCATTGGGGACCTTGCCTTCAAGGCGTTCGGCGATGGCGTTGTAGGCGGCTACGTTGCCCTTGGCCGCTTCTTCAAAAAGTGCCTCTGTACTTTGGCGCAACCTTTTGATATTGCGAACGTTTCCGTCGGGGCCTTTGGCCTCGACCTCTTCATTGGCAATCTTGCGGATTATGTCAGTGATGATCTTGGTGCGAGCGCGCCCATCAGGGTTTCCGCTCTGTCCTGGCCTCCATGCTGTGGGAGGGGCTTTGCGTTTAGGCATTAGGAAATCTTTCCTTCATGAGGAATCGGCCTCGCCTCCGAATCGGCCTCGTAAGGAGCCTTACTCCACATCCTTTCATTTTCCTGGGAAATCTCCAATTGTCCGCACCAGTCTTCAACGCCAGTTTGCGGCCAATAATAGGCATGCTGCGGAGCGCTGCGCCTGCACTGACCGTTAGGGGCTTCATCGGCCGGTGCAGGGGGGAGTTCTTCCCAGAACCTACAGTCTTTGCATGTGGGGCGGTCAGATGAGCCCATATCGACCATCCGTTTCTCTAAGGAAATCTCTCAGCCTACAGCTATCCCTCTCATCAAGGAAAAAGGCCGCCTGCTCATCAGACATCAGGAGAAACTCTCCTGTCCGGATGTCACGACAACTTATTGCAGCGCCGCCAAGAGAGAGTTTCTGAGACAGAGATGCAAGGGGGCGGTCAACCATTCTCCACCCCATTCAGGCCCGAGGCCAGCAGAAGCACGATCAGCAGCACCACGGCCACCGATAGGATGGTTATGGCTATCCACTGGGTTTTGTCTTTGGATGGTCTACGCATTGCCGGCAACCCTGAGAGAAGCTATCGCTCGAAAGTCCTCGACCTGTTTTTTCCGAAGCTCCCACACTTGCTCTTGAAGCTCGGCATTGCTTTCGCAAGCAAGGGTCAGGGCCTCGATCAAGGTATCCCGGTCCAGATCCTCAAGCGGCGTGTCGTTGTAGGTCCAGAAGTGCAGGACTTCCTGGGAATCAGGCACTTTTGGTCTTCCGCACGTTGCCGCGGATCTGCTCTTCCTTGCCCCCGTTCGGGCGGGTGTAGCCGTTGCGGCGAAGCTCAGCCCTCGCCAGTTGGTTGCCCGTCGGCATCTTCTGGGCCTTCGTGCTGCGCTTTTTCATAGGCTTCTAACCTTTCCTCTAGGTCGGCGACACGGTTCACCAAAACCGCCAAGGCTCTGAAAAGGGAATCATTGCTGCCATCATACCCTAATCGCATGTAGGCATCATGTAGGCCTTCTTGGCGATAGCTCCCAAATATTGATCGAACTTCACTCATTGACAGTATACAAAACCTTGGCCCGGATAGCAAAACTGCTGCTTGCGGGTGGGCTGAACTGCGAAGGCATTTGGCGCGGGTTGCTGTGGCTGTGGCGCCCAAGCTGTGCCGAGAGCTCCGTAGGATTGCATCATCATCATTCGCTGCTGCATGTCGGCCATATCGACTTCGTGTTTCCCGACCTTCACGCAATCACGATAGTCGGGGGTGCTGGGCAGGTAGCCCTGGAGGCGGCAGTTGGCCTCGGCGGCCCGGTAGCCTGCAGTCTGAAAAGCGCTCTCGCAGGCCGCCAGCATGAGCACTGACAGGGCAATGGCTAGAAATCTCATTTCTTTCCCTTTCGCTTGCGCCTGCCTGGCTTGTGGGTGCCTTTGATCTTTCCGGCATTCTGACTAGCATAAAATACGCGCTCGCCCCTCTCTTTTCCATAGGTTTCACGCATATTCCGCTTAATTTTCCTGCCTTTTTTGGTTAATGGCACAATATTACCCTGTCGCCACCATCATTTGAAACGTAGCGCTCACGTCGGTATTGGGAGAAGACGAAACCGCCCGGATTTCGTAATCCGTCTTCGCTTGGATCGGGAGTGGATAGGCCGTCTGCTCATTGGCGCCAGTGTTGTTGATTAGAACCCTAACGCCCGTCCGGAATACGCCACCGAAGGGCCGGAAGACAGTCCTTGCCGTGACGATAGCAGTACTGCTGCCGCCGGACCTTACATTTGCCGCCCAAAGCAACCCTATGCGATTCCTTGGAACCGTATAGGTACACATGAGCGTCTGATTTTCCCCCTGCGTGATCTTGGCATAGATGTTGGCAGGCACGCCCGCGGTTACCGTCCCGGTTCCTGCGTATATGTCGCCGGCTGCCGTCTCTCCGCTTCCCGCCGCCAATACATACATCCTGAAGATGCGGGCAAAGGTGGTAGTGCTCGAAACCTCTGTTTGCCCATTGAGGGAGATTTCCTCAAGTGCTTGGTCGTAGTTTTCGTCCAGCCCGTCAGCCATGATCGTCTGCGCCCCGGTGCCAGCCGCAGTATCGTCCGCGCTGCTTGAAGAGAAGGTCAGAACCGAAGGGGTGGGGATGTAGCTGTAAAGGCCGCCTTGATCCCAGACGGTTTCCTCCGTGGTATCTATGTCGCCATTGAAGCCGAACTTGTAGATAAATCGGCAGTTCCTGAGGCTCCCGCTTCTTATCCTGTGTGCGGTTTGTAGCGCGCGCTCCGTCTGACTGGTCATTCCGCCCTCCCAAGCAGATCCCGAGTCTCCCTGTGAACTCGGGGCCTGGGAAGGCTAGCACGGCATGGCCAACGTGACTACTTGGCCTCCAGGGCCTGTTGGATCTGATCCGGCGTGCCGATGACGAAGCTGCTTCCATGCGTCGCGGAGATCCTGGTGCAGTGGATACCGCCCGCCCGAATCGCCGGCGATCTGACGACCAGCACGGCACTCGGGCGGATTGATAAGATGTGGCCCCTGGGGTGAGGGCGGAATTCCCAGGGATGGGCGTTAACGTCCAGGTAGCAGACATCGAATGT
>Ga0265309_10000402_pt1 | contig 17086 bp, 21 predicted proteins | sample Helome_FD_192492 | JGI IMG/M metagenome (GOLD analysis project Ga0265309, IMG submission 192492) | Marine sediment microbial communities from subtidal zone of North Sea - Hel_20160524 (Illumina Assembly) | ecosystem: Environmental > Aquatic > Marine > Subtidal zone > Sediment ...
CAATATATAAAAATCATTAGCACCTATGCTAGCGTACTTCGCCGAAGTAGTTTGGCTACGAAGGCTGAAAAGCTTGTCCCTCCACTAAAGCTTCGGCCTCACGCGGACGGCATAAGCATAAAACGCATTTTATCCAAGCCGTTAGCATTATTTATGTCAGTAAAACCTCAACTATTCTTTTAAGAGAAAATATTGTTTCATTAATACTTCAAAAACTTATTTATTAGTCAGTACCCAAAGCTCTACTTCTTCAGAAGATCGCCAGTATTGATCTCGTTTTGTTTTTTCAGAAGCAGCTTTCACTGTTTTTTTTAAACATTTTTCCAATTGAAACCTCCCACCTTCGCCTAGTTCCTTCTCTATTGGATGGTCTTTTGTTACATTGGTTATTTGAGCTAAATTTGAGAATAAGATTACGAGCTTTCCTTCAGGTAGCAGCCTTTTTTTTGCTCCGGCAAAAAAATCAGGGAATAGATTTTCATTGTAATAAATAGCTTCGTCATTTCTATCGGGGTTATGAGCTTCTGGTAACCAGGGTGGATTAAAAACAATCAATTCGGTCTGCTTTGTCCAATTACCAAAAAGATGCCCAAAATCTAATTCTATCTTTCTGGACAACTTTGTATCTGCCATAAACTCTCTTAGTCCGACAATTGCATTAGGATTTGTGTCTGTACCAAAGACCTTCTGAAAACCATACTTTATCATTTGAAAAGAAAGTATGCCACTCCCTATCCCAACATCTATTGCAGACTTTTTAGGTCCTTTATATCGTTTCAACCAATTGTCGAAAAGTTTCAAATGATCAAAACGAGTAGGGAAATAAGTACCGTAATATGGATGTACTTTATTTCGCAATACAGGAATGGAGATCCCATTTTGGTACCACTGCCAGGCACTATTTAGTCCTTGTACTTGAGGAAAGGACAATAAGAAATCGCTGGTTTCCGGATAAAGTTTTTCTAACCAACCAATAGAAGGCGATTTTTTTACATTCAATTTATGATCTACAATTTCTATTAAAATAAGATTTGACAGTTTACGATATTCTGACCGATACTCGCGTTGCTCCTGATAAGACTTGTTGGGTAACTTTCTTTTAAGATGCATCTGCAACTCCTTTAGAAGTAACAATCCATTGCTATAAAACGCTGTTATTAATATAGGTTTCCCTGCTTCTAATGCTTTAATCGCAAGCTTAACATCTGAAGTTCGATTAAACAACTCTAATTGTTTTCCAAACAGAATAGGTTCTGGCTTGTTTACATTTATATCTGTAGTCATCTATTTGTTTTTGCATATAGCAAGGGAGTCTTGTCAACTGATTCCTTTGACTTATGAGGTTAATAAAAAATAAAATCAATAAACCTGTTTAGTTCGCTGGCTCATTAACTTTATGCAGCTAGTCTGTCTTACGATTCTGGAATCTAATTAACATATAAAACAGAAAACATAGGTCTTTTGATTGGAAAAGCTTACTGAAATTTTTGAAGTTAAAACACCTGAATAAAAACTATTGCCAACACCATATAAAATTAACCTACCTGCCGGCAGGCAGGTTGCTCGTTCAAGCCTACTTACAAATCCCGTTAGTTATCGGGACTCGAGGATTTTCCATTAGCTTTTTTTCGCTAATTTAGGTGTTTTATCACCTGCCTACCGCATGCAGGCGCAACTAAGCTTGTACCAATCGTTAGCAAAAATTGAAAACATAATCAATCCAACCGAAATACATATTGTTCCCAATATACCTTCTCCAATTCGACTACAGGAATATGGTGTTGGTATTTTCATTGCAGCTTTAACGAAATCAGCACTTAAAAAAGCAATAAATAAAAAGTTCATTACGGTTAATAATGTTATTGCTACTTCGGCTACTTTAATAAATGGAGGTGAGTGCATAAGTTTATCCATTCCAGAAGAAGTCAGTCCAAATAAGAAACTGGTCTTTCTACTTAAAGTTCTATTTGAAGATGATCATTTAGCAGTGATTCATAAACCTGCTGGTATTTTGGTAAGCGGCAATAGTTTTAAAACCATTGCCAATGCCTTGTCTCAAAACATTCAACGAAGTAATCTTCCTGACGCTACAAAACCTCAGCCTGTTCATCGATTAGATTATGCAACCACAGGTATTTTATTGGTTGGAAAAACGAGTAGTAGTATTCGCGCTTTAAATAGAATGTTTGAAAACAAAAAGGTTGAGAAAACATATTATGCGGTTACTATTGGTGAAATGAACGACCGTGGAAAAATCACTTCAGAAATTGACGGTAAGAAATCACAAACGAATTATAAATTATTGGAAACTGTTTCCTCAAAAAGATTCGGAAAACTCAACTTGGTAAAATTGAAACCTCAAACAGGCAGAAGGCATCAATTGCGCAAACATCTGTCCAGTATCGATAATCCGATACTAGGAGACAAAGAATATGGAATTGAAAATTTAATTTTAAGTGGCAAGGGCTTGTATTTACATGCCTATTCATTGAATTTTATACATCCATTTACAAATAAACAAGTCTATTTAAAAGATGAATTTCCTCAAAAGTTTAAGAAAATATTTATTTCTAAAATAGCAGAAAATTTTGCTAACAAGAAAAATCCTATTTTTATACAGCTTGATTCGGTTACCGAAAAATCCTAACGAATTTTACACACCGAAATCATAGCCTAACCGTTAGCTACAATTAGGAAAAAGTCCCTTATTTCTGATCAAATCACAGTTTATACCTATCAATCGACATTTCAGTTAATTAAAATATGTCAGAATATTTAAATCCACGATTTTTACTCCTATACCTAATCTCAAAAAGATGAATATTTTAATAGTTGGTGGCACTGGAAAGACGGGACGACTCCTGATATCGCAAGGACTGGAAGAAGGTCATTGCATAACAGCTATGGTGCGTAAACCAAATAAATTGAAATTTAACAATCCAAATCTTAAAGTGCTGAAAGGAAATGTTTTAAATCTTGAAAATTTAGAAACTGCGGTTCAAGGACAAGATGCTGTATTATCTGCATTAGGGCATAAACAATTCTTTATTAAAACCAGTATCCTATCTAAAGGAACAATGAATATTATTCGGGCAATGGAAAGAAAAGAAGTGGATAGGTTTATTTGTATTACGTCATTAGGAATCAATGAGAGTAGATTTAGACTTGGTTTGTATTATACTTTGTTCGTAATTCCAGTGATACTTTTTTTCTATTTTAGAGATAAATCCAAGCAAGAAAAACTCATTGCACAAAGTAATTTGGATTGGACGATAGTCCGCCCAGGTCAACTTACAAATGGCAGGAAAAGAACAAAATACCAACATGGGCCAAACCTAGGAAGTTACATTTTGACAAAAATGATTTCCCGTGCAAGCGTTGCTCATTTTTTACTAAAAAATTTAGCATCTAATTTGTATTTACATAAAGCAGTTGGCATAACGAATTAATACTCTGGCTTACAACGCATGCGGTTGTTAGTTAAGACAAGGAACAATTTCCACATTTTCATATATTCACTAATCGGCAAATTCAAATCAAATTTTCCGAACAAATCATACACAAATACCTTAGCTGCAATAAGACCAAAGAAAAGTTCTTTCAGAGTAGCTTTACGCAGTATGCCCTGGCGAATCTGGATGACATAGACTGGAAATTGACCCAAGAGACCTAGGAGATCGGAGCATATATCTGCCATAAGGCAAGGCTATAATCGATTCAGAGCAAACGATCAACAAGAATTATATTAGTCCGATCATAGCGTGGTGCACACCTGATATACCGTTGTCTTTTGGGATTCAGGGCTTTGTTGGTCTACCTGGGCTGACAATGGAGCTGATTGTTGCTTATGAAGAGGCGAAAATTCAATATGTTGCCATCGATATAGATTTTAACCCGGAGGAGGGGATTGTAATAGAAAAACCAAAAGGAGAGCAACACATGTCCGAACAGGATTATATTGAACTGATTAAAAAGTTGAATGCTAATAGAAATATATGATTTTTGAATTACGCTATTGGTAGAATGTATTAGCCTTAATTCTCTCTTTTGTTCTTTCTGATTATACTATCAATTTAAAGAGAATCAAACTTAAGAGGTGTATAAAAAATAACAGTTAAGAGTTAAACTTTAAGTATGGATCTTTTCTCCTAACTTTATTTTAATCTGAAAAATAACCCACATAAATTTGTTACTTTTCATATACAAACCCGTTGGAGGTAATTTTATTAACTTATTCCGAAATTATTTCAACTAAATCAAAATGAAACATAAAGGTTCTATTGAGATTAATCAGCCTTTAAATAAAGTAGCTACGCTTTTTGCTAATCCGGATAACCTAAAAGAATATCAAGATGGATTTGTTAAAAAAGAATTGATCAGTGGAAAGAAGGGTGAAGTTGGTGCTGTGTCCAAAATGTTTTACAAACACGGAAAGCACAAAATGGAGCTGGTCGAGACAATAACCAAAAATGCCCTCCCCCATTCGTTTGAGGCTAGTTATCACCATAAACATATGGATAACACATTGAAATGTAATTTTGTCGCTCTCAATGATAATAAAACCAAATATGAATTTGAATACGAGTACACTCGTATAAATTGGGTTATACCAAAACTGATTTCACTTTTATTTCCAGGCATGTATCGAAAACCAGCAGAAAAATGGCTTAAGCAATTTAAAGAATTTGCTGAAAGACAATAAAGTTTAGGCTTAAAAAGAATATAAATTAAAAAAGTAAACAACCACCAACAGGGTGCATAATTAATTGCAGCGGAATTTCATTAGTGTAAATTGCTTCACCAGTTCGCATCGGTCGTGTCACTCGAATTAATTACTTGTATGACACGGCGGCAAATCATACACAAAACGTTGGTGTCATTAAAAAAAATAAACCAATTTATAAAAAATCTAGTCATGAAATTAATTATCAAATTGTTTGGAATACTACTTCTCCTTTCAGGTATATCATTGCTTTTTAAGCCCGATATCATTTTCGGTTGGATAGAAGATAATATGGAAAACACCTCACTATATATATCTGCAATAGTCGTGAGGTTAGTTTTTGGCGTTTTATTTATAGCAGCTGCAAGAGCATCAAAATATCCTGGCGTAATTAAATTTTTCGGTTACCTGTTCATAATAGCTGCAATCATCTTGATTTTTATTGGCCAAGAAAGTTTTCAAGACTTTATTAACTCACTTATTCCTGATGTCAAACCCTTTGCTCCTTTAAGTGGTCTGCTTAGTATTGCATTTGGAGGTTTCCTTATTTATGCATTTTCAAGGAACAAAGAATTAGAGCAGAAATAAATTAGAACGTACAACCAACAAGGTGTATAGTTTATTGTGGCTGAATCCCTAATCAGAATTCTTTGCAATTTTACTATCTTTCTGTTAGGGCGGAAAAAACTGTTGGACGTTTTTCGCAACGAGCCATACACAAACTCGTTGCGGCCAAATAAAAATTATATAATAGAATTTTGAAAATCATTTTTAGTTTATTCGTTTTTCTTATCGGTACATTGCTAATAGCGCAGCAGAAACGGCTGCCAATTATTGATATGCATATGCATGCTGAAACTGAGATTTGGCTAAAAGAATCTCCATGTTACCCAAGAGCAGACTGCTCTGGAATTAGTGTTTCTTTTAATGATCCAAAGGAATTGATGCCATTGATAACTGAACAAATGGACAAGTACAACATAGTCCTGGGCGTTTTAAGTGGAGTCGATTTAAATGAATCCTACCGTTGGGCAGAACTAGATTCACGTTTTATTGTTGGACCGATGGTTGGTGATCCTAATGAAACCAGCCTATCACAAATTGAGAGTGGTTTAGCCAATAGGAAAATTAAGATAATAGGTGAAATTACTTCCGCCTATTATGGGTTAGCGATTAATGATCCTTCATTAGATGCGATATTTCAACTAGCAAGTCAATATGATGTTCCAGTCCAGGCGCACGTAACCGGTACAGGCGCTGGGGTTCATTATCCGATCACAAAGGCTGATCCGCTACTTGTAAGTGAAGTTATTCAGAAATATCCCGGATTAAGAATTTACATTGAAAATGCAGGTTTCCCATACATTGATAAGACCACTTCACTCATGTATATCTATCCTAATGTTTATGGTGACTTATCTACATTGGCATGGATAACACCAAGAAAAGTGTTTCATAAATATTTAAAAGAGTTGATTGATGCAGGACTAGGAAAGCAGTTGATGTTTGGTTCTGACCATATGCTTTGGCCAGAAGCAATTGGACTTGTAATTGAGGCCATTGAAGCCGCTGAATTTTTGACAGAAGACCAAAAACGTGATATTTTTTTACAATAACGCGGCCAGATTTCTTAGACTAACCAAAGAAGAGATTAAAAAACATCATGAAAATTGACAGCCAGGCAATAACAAAAGATAAAGTAAATTAAAACTCACCCTATCAAACACGTTGTGTGTTATTAAAAGAAGAGCATATAACAACCCTAAATGAATTGCAATTTAGCTAAGAACTTAAAAGAGAAAAATACTTAAATATGTCTGTTTTTACATCATCTCGGGAGAAACGACTTTGGTTTTATACATTTCTTGTATTGCTTGCAATTATTGCCACTCTCATTTTCGGGGGGGGGCTGGTCCCAACAATGGATCAAGAGCTACAAGGTGCTCTCTTTTTTTACGCCATGATAGCTATTGCAGCTACTATCATAATACACGGTATGATAACTAGACCCGGAAAAGCTGAAATTACAATTTGGCTGGGCCTTTCGGCAGTCTATATTATGCTTTATGCAAGATTAGGATTTGCAGAAAGATCGCATCTTTTTGAATATAGTATATTGGCAATTTTCATTCACGAAGCGCTTATTGAAAGAGCAATTCAAGGCAAAAAAATACCTAACTCTGGTCTAGTCGCTTTTCTAACTGCTTTTGCAATAGGAATGCTTGATGAATTTATTCAGTTATTCCTCCCGGGTAGAGTATTCGACATCATTGACATTTTGTTTAACGGTCTTGCCGCATTTATGGCTATTGCAGCAAGTTCGGCAATTCGAAGGGTTCGAAAAAAGATAAGCAAAGATTAATGAAATGAATTTAAATTTTAAATACTGAACGCAACATTGTGTAAAATGTTTAAAGTAGCTTAATAAAACTACGCCATTTACACGAAACGTTGGTGGCAAACAAAGTAAAAGAAAATGAATCTGAGTAGAAAAGCTCTTACTTAAAAATGTAAATTGACAGAAACTAATAAAGTAAATTTGTGGAACCGCGAATTAAAATTTTAAATGAGAGAAAACTAGTTGGAATGTTTGTTTCAATGTCCTTGGCTGAAAACAAAACCTTCAAATTGTTTAGTACATTTATGCCAAGAAGAAAAGAAATACTAAATTCAATAAATAATGATGTTTTGGATTTGATAGTTTATCCCAAAGACTATTATTTGAATTTTAATCCTTCGAATTATTTTACTAAATGGGCACTAGTAGAGGTATCAGACATAGAGAATGTTCCAAATGAAATGGAGGCTTTTATTTTAGAAGGTGGGAAATATGCGGTTTTTACACAAAAAGGAATATACACAGACAATAACATATTCCAGTACATTTTTAAGAAATGGTTACCAAACTCTGACTTTATAGTCGATGACAGACCTCATTTTGATGTTTTAGGAGAAAAATACCAGCAAAAGGAACCTGGTGCAGAACAAGAAATATGGATACCAATTAAATTGAAAAATAAAGTCAGTAACTAACATAGTATATGTCTTCATGTAGGGCAAAAGCCTGCCGCGCCATATACACGAGAAGTTGTGTGTAACACCAAAAAAAGAAGTATATGAAACTAAATTTGGCATTAACAATCATCCTGTTTCTTTTTATAGATATCTCCGGATATTCTCAATCTAAAACGAAAATTGAATTAAAAGACAATTGGTACCACCTTAACGGACAGAAGTACTTTATAAAAGCAATCGGTTATGAAATTGGTGCTCGTCCAGGACAACACCCTTATGAAGATGTAAAAAAAGATGAACTGGAATTAATGAAATTTGATCTGGAAAAGATTAAAGAAGGTGGTTACAATACCATTAGAACCTGGAGCCAATATTCTGAAGCTCAATTGAAACTTGTACAAGAATCGGGTTTAAAACTTATCATGGGTATAGATATTAAGCCCGAAGAAGATTATGGCGATCCTGAATTTGTGAAAGAGAGCGAGATAGAGTTGAAAAGAGTTTTGAACTATGCAAAAAAATATGATTGTATAATTACTTATCTGGTTATTAATGAACCTCAAACAGATCATATATATCAAGTTACTGGCAAGGCATTTGTTGACCTGATGAAAACCCTAATAGATATTATTCATAAAGAACATCCCGGAATTCCGGTAACACTTTCTGCAAATGCTATGATTAGCGACTTTATGGATGAAAGTTATTTTGATGTTTATGCCTACAATTGTTATGACCACAATGAGGGTCAAACAGCAACAATGGGATTTAAAGATTATATTAAAGGTTTAAATGAATTAAACGGATTAGACAAACCGTTTATAACTACCGAATTTGGATATTCAGTTTCGCCAGAAGGAGGCAATGGCCGTTATGGTTCGAACACCCTAAAACAACAAAGCGATGGGCTTATCTCGAATTATCGAGATCTTATTGATGCCGGCGCTGTGGGTATGTGTCCATTTTATTATGCCGATGGTTGGTGGAAAGGTGGCACAAAAAGTGATCATAGTTTAGAGCAACCCGAAGAATGGTTTGGTTTCTGGGGCTATAGCGATTTGAACGACAAATTTGGTTCGCCCCGTCCGGTTTGGTTTGCAATGCGAGATTATATGAAAGGGCTGATTATTAGTCCAAAAAACAAATCATTGCATACCAATACCATAATACCTTTAGAGCTTTTTAATAACAAGGATATAAAAAAAGTTGTTGTGAAATTTCGTGATAAAGTTATTTACACTAAAAACATAACAAGCGAAGGCTATTTTGCCGATCAATTGACAATTGACCCGGTTGGAATAGAGGATATGGAACTTGCTTTCGAATTTTACGATAATGACAATAAAATTATTAAAAACGAATCTATCAATATACTGGCGTCAAAAACAGCTTTCGAATTGCCTGGATTAACCATTGAAGTGACTCCCGGAGAAGATTTAAATGAAGGAAAAATAGCGAGCATCAAAACCAAAATAGAGACCATTGAAAATTTTGAATTTGTTGGTGATTTGAAATTAAGCTTTAATACCCACCTCGGATGGGAAATTGGACCACAGGCATCAGTTTCCATTAATGATCAATTGGATAAAAAGATAATTACCTCTGAAAATTTCTTTAATATCCCTGATAATTGCTGGATTGTAAACGCATCTGCCGGAATTTCAGTTAAATATGGTAAGTTCATTTTTAAAATTCACGACCAAAAAATAATTTATAGAGGTGATTGGGCCAAGGAAGTTGGTCGGAAATAATCCATCAACCTCAGCGACATTTATCCTTTGATAATTATTTGGTTTTTATTTTGATTCTATGTTAAAACTGGTGGTTCTAATTTTTGGGAAATTAAAAAACTAAGCATAAAAGCGTGTATAACGCATTGTTTACTTTGTGTGTACTGGGAAAATCCTGCGGATTTTCCTCTGGTTGGTTTTCTTTTGGTAAATTAGTTGTTAAACCTCGCAACTAATCATACACAAGACCGCTATAGAGAATTTAGATGAGAACTTCACTACTTCTATTTATATCCCTTTTCTTCTTTCCAATTAATGGGAGCAGCCAAAAATTCAAAAATATAGTGGCCTTTGGTGACAGTTTCACAGATAATGGTTACATCAATGGCCATGGGTTTAATAGAGACACGAATGGTTATGTTTGGGTCGAATATCTTGCTGAGCAGATAGAATGTCAAGAAGTTGACAACAGGGCGTGGGGCGGCGCCAGGACTGATGACGGTCATTTCCTTGGGTTCGATTGGTCGGGCTTTAATTGGCAAATAGACAACTATAAAATGTCGACAAAACCGGACGAGACATTGTTTACTGTTTGGATTGGTGTCAACGACTATTGGGACAACAAAGATGACCCGTCAAATTCAGTTAAGAATATTAAAACCGGACTTAATAAACTAATTGAAAAAGGCGGAAAATACTTCGTTGTCTTCAATAATTTTGATCTTACGATATCACTTGGATATGCCCCAAATACGGAGTATCATCATCTTATTCCAGCGGTTAAAAAATTGACCAAAAGGTTTAATTCAGAACTTTTCCATATGCTTTTTGATAAGGATACTGGATTGGAGATAACCCATCCGGATATAAAGATATACTTCATAGATATCTACACATTTATGAATGATTTAGTAATTGAAAATCAATTTAATAAAACCCCTTGGAAAGGAACTTACAAATTCCCTGAACCGGGAGAGTATCTATGGTACGATGAGTGGCACCCAATGACAAGTTGCCACAATCAAATAGCGGAATTGGTAATTAAAGAATTCAAAAATTAAAACAAGTATTTGTAACAAGGGCTATACTTGATCACGTCGCAGGCGCAACGAAATTACAGCCCAACAGTTGTCCACAATTTTGACCCGTCCTGAAATATGTATACAAAAATGAAAATATATATGCCCATTCTGTTTTTGATGCTCACAGTAACAGCATGTCAAACGCAGACCAGGAAAAATAACTTGAACAAAATTGTAGGCGGACCTTGTGAAGGATGTGAAGCTATCTTTGAGTATGGTGATAATGAACTTTTACCAATCGATACCCTTCCTGATTTTGATCAAACTGAACCCAAATTAAAACTGACAGGAACTGTATTTAAAAAAGACGGTAAAACACCTGCCGAGAATGTAATTCTCTACATATACCAAACAGACCGAAACGGGGATTATGCCACCAAAGGCACTGAGCAAGGCTGGGCGAAAAGACACGGCTACATTCGTGGTTGGATTAAAACGGACAAAACAGGAAAATATACGTTTTTCACCTTTAGACCAGGTGCTTACCCTGAAGGCATAGAACCTGAACACATTCATATTACAGTAAAAGAACCCAATAAGAATGAATACTACCTTGATGAATTTGTGTTCGATGATGACCCGCTGTTAACGCAAGAAGAAAAAGAAAATTTGGAAAAACGCGGTGGTTCAGGAATTGTAAAACCAAAATTTGAAGATGGTATTTTAACCTTAAACAGAGATATCGTTTTAGGCTTAAACATTCCAAACTATGACTAAGGTTTTTATAATTCTTACGTTTTCATTACTTCTTTGGTCTTGCATTGGCAAACACAATTCAGATGCTCCAAAAGCGACTGTAGCAGAGGAAATTACGCAAACTTCAAAACTTACAGGCGACACTATAAAAGTTGACCTTGCTAAATCAAATGTTCATTGGAAGGGAACCAAAATGCGTGGTGCTGGAAAACACGAAGGAGAAATTAAGTTAAAGAGTGGTTATTTTATTACTAAAAAGGGGAAGTTAATAACTGGTAATTTTATCGTAGATATGTCTACAATCGGAGTAACAGATATTCCGGAACACGAGCCTATTCCAAGGAAAAACCTTAACGAACATTTGAAAAGTTCAGATTTTTTTGACGTGGAGAAGTTTTCAACTTCTGAATTTCAGATTACAAACAACATTCAAATATCTTCAGATAGTTTATTGATTTCAGGAAATTTGACTTTAAAAGATGTGACAAAGAACATCGAGTTTAGAGCCACATATCAAGCCAATACATTTTTGACAAAATTCACTTTCGACCGATTTCAATGGAACATAGCTTATGAAGGAAACTTAGTCGATAATACATTAGTGGATAATGACATAGAACTGAGCATTAAACTAAAAACTGTGGGCAACAATGTATTTAAATAATAATGGAGATAGTGACAAAACAAAAATATAAACCTATTACTAATTTCAGTGCTGAACTGAAAACTTTTTGCGTTGAATCTGGCTACTACACATACACAAGACCATTAGCCTTCATTAGTAAAGAGTTTGAATTAAAGCGCTTATTGCATCATTCAAACCTTTTGGAATTAAATTTTAATATGATTAAAACGATAAAAATAATATGAAATACTTAATAACAAGTTTTTTACTAATATCCTTAGCAGGCATAACAAAAGCCCAAAATAAACCTGCATATCAATTATTTAAAAATAATGGAGAAGTTGCTAATTATAGTGAAATGATTAAAGATCTTGCAAATAGTGATATGATATTTTTTGGAGAATCTCACACAAATCCCATTTCACATTGGATGCAATTAGAAATGAGTAAAAGCTTTTTTGACATTAAAGGGGAAGAATTATTCTTCGGCGCTGAAATGTTTGAAAGTGGAAACCAGTTAGTTATAAATGAATATTTAAAAGGATTATATCCTGAGGATAAAATGATTCCGGAAATAACCAATATGTGGGGTAATTATCAAACCGACTATCAACCTTTGGTTGAATTTGCAAAAGAGAATAATCTCCGTTTTATTGCTACCAATATTCCCAGAAGATATGCTTCTATGATTAATAAAATGGGAATAGATGCTTTGAAAGAATTAAGTCCGGAAGCACTTGCCCTGATTGGTCCAGATTTGAAAAAATATTTTGATCCAACAGTAAAGGCTTATGCTGAAATGTCCGATAATATGGGAGATCATGTACCACCAAATATGTTGAATATACAAACTGCTCAGGCTGCTAAAGATGCATCTATGGCTCACTTTTCACTTAAAAACTTTAATACAGGAAATCTGTTATTTCATTTTGAGGGATCATACCATTCAAATTATGGACAAGGAATAATTTGGTGGATTAATAAAATTCAGCCAGGTCTAATACTAAAGTCTATTACTACTGTTAATAAATCGGAATGGAATGAAATGACAGATGAGCAAAAAGCTACAATAGCTAATTATATAATTGTGGTAGTTGATAATATGACACAGACAATAAGATGATTTTTTTAAAAAAGAATTACTTTTTATACACTTTAAAAATGTAAAAAAAATTAAGTTCAGTATTAAACCGAAAAACCAGTGTTTAAAAACCGCTTCTATTTTTATACTAAACCGTTAGCTGTAATAAAATAATAAAATCCCTATGCGAATAAGATTTCTTATACCATTACTACTTATTTGTTGTTTAGCCTGTAATACTGAAAAGGAAGAAAAATCAGATTTATCAGACCGCGGGACCGTGGCCGTAATCACATTTAACAAAACCCGGTGGAGAGCTAAGGAAGGCCCGGATTATCCTTACAGAGCTCAAATGCTTAATGACTTAGTTTACAACGATACCTTGAGGGCGCTAAATAAAGATGAAATTTTAGAGGTACTTGGGGAGCCAGACCGAAGTAATGAAGGCTATCTATACTACATGATAACTCAGAAACGTCTGGGATTTTGGCCTTTGCATACTAAAACACTGGTCATTAAACTATCAGACGACAACTCAATAGACTGGATTAAGATTCATGAATAGGAGAAGATAAGATGTACGGAAATAAAACAGCAGTTAACAAAAGGTATGAGATCATGGCCTAAACCAGTCAATCACGCCACATACCCGTAAAGTTACCTACAAACTGAAAAGCCAACCCGCATACAGCTCATTTATTTTTTCCAACCATACAGCCAAAGCTCAAAAAAACAAAAGGACTGTTTCTGCTTTTATCCTCAAAAAACAGTGTATTAGAATATTAATCGTAATATTGCAATGAACTAATAAATCAACGATATGGGATTAGCCAAAACGGAAATGTTTACCGACCTGCAAAACGAAATTGCTTTATTTGCGAAAGTTTTTGGGCATCCTGCAAGAGTGGCAATTTTACAGCATTTATTCAAAATTGACACTTGTGCATGCGGAGATTTGGTAAACGAAATCGGACTTGCTCAACCAACTATTTCTCAACACCTTAAGGAATTAAAACATTTGGGTTTAATTAAAGGCAAGGTTGAAGGAACAAGTGTTTGTTACTGTATCAACGCCGATAATTGGACTAAAATGAAAAAAGTTATGATACAGTTTTTAGACCAGTATATTCCAAAAGGAGAATGTTGTTAAAAAAATCAATTCATTAATCGTATAAACAAATAACCAATATCGATTAAAACTATGCTATTCAAAAAAATAGAAAATACTATCAATTCATTAAATATTGAAAGTATATCGGAGGAACGCAAAGAAACCCTTCAAGCATTAATAGATTTCATCCAAATAAAAGTAAATGACAACCAGGAAATCCGCATAAACTTTATTTGTACACATAATTCTCGCAGAAGTCATTTATCACAAGTTTGGGCACAAACAATAGCTTTTTATTTTAATATAAAAAATGTGTTTTGCTATTCGGGCGGAACGGAATCTACAGCTCTTTTTCCAATGGTTGCCGAAACTTTGGAGAATTCTGGTTTTGAAGTAAAAACGATTTCAGAAAACATAAACCCAATTTACAGCATTAAATATGCAGAAAACGAGCATCCTATAATCGGATTTTCTAAAAAACTGGATGACGATTTTAACCCAAAATCGGAGTTTGCAGCTATAATGACTTGTTCGCAAGCAGATGGTAGTTGTCCTTTTATTGCAGGTGCAGAAAAACGAATTCCAATAACTTTTGAAGACCCAAAAGCATTTGACAATACTCCGCAGCAAGCAGAAAAATACAACGAAAGAAGTCTGCAAATTGCGACCGAACTATTTTACGTTTTCGCTCAAATCAACTCATAAAAATGGCATCCAATAAAAAATTAAGTTTTCTCGACAGTTATCTGACACTTTGGATTTTCATTGCAATGGCTTTGGGTGTTGGGATTGGTTATTTTGTTCCTTCATTTCCAGACATCATAAATTCTTTCGGTAGCGGAACAACAAATATCCCCATTGCCATCGGATTAATTTTAATGATGTATCCACCATTGGCAAAGGTCAATTATTCACTTTTGCCAAAAGTTTTCCGAAACACAAAAATCCTTTCTATTTCACTAATCCTCAATTGGATTATTGGTCCTGTTTTAATGTTCGTTTTGGCAATCACATTTTTACGGGATTATCCTGAATATATGGTTGGATTGATTCTGATTGGTTTGGCTCGTTGCATTGCAATGGTACTCGTTTGGAACGACCTTGCCGAAGGTAGTAGCGAATATGGTGCAGGTTTGGTAGCGCTGAACAGTATTTTTCAAGTTTTTGCATACAGTTTTTACGCTTATATTTTCATAACTATTCTTCCGCCTTATTTCGGATTTGAAGGTGCAATTGTGGATATTTCAATTGGCACTATTGCCGAAAGTGTAGCTATCTATTTAGGTATTCCGTTTGTGTTGGGAATTTTGAGCCGATTGATTTTGGTTAAACTCAAAGGCGAAGAATGGTACACGAAAAAATTTATTCCAACTATTTCGCCAATGACTTTGATTGCACTTTTATTTACTATAGTTGTAATGTTCTCGTTAAAAGGAGAGTTGATTGTTGAAATTCCAATGGACGTATTAGTCATAGCTGTTCCACTTCTTATATATTTTAGTTTAATGTTTATTATTGGTTTTTTCTTTACAAAAGCAACGGGTGCGGAATATGATAAAACAGCTTCGGTAGCGTTTACGGCAGCAGGAAATAACTTTGAATTGGCTATTGCAGTTGCCATAGCAGTCTTCGGACTGAATTCTGGACAAGCATTTGCAGGAGTTATTGGTCCTTTAGTAGAAGTTCCCGCTCTGATTTTATTGGTTCGGGTTTCATTTTGGTTACGGAAAAAGTACTACGAAAAGCCTACGCTTAAAACCAGGCAGAACGGATAAAGCCAGTGGGTAAAAATGTATACAAGCTATGCTCTCGCATGAACTTTAAATAAAAATCCTATATTTAATTAACCGATTTGATACGGTTGAAAATCCATCGGATCCTCTGCCATACAAATCATACACAGAAACGTAACCAGACATTGATTGTACTAGTAAATATTATAAACTGTTCCTTTAGGTTTAATCTATTCCTCTTTTCCTGCTATGGCACATATACTTAAAAACAAAAACCTGGAAATTCTAATTGATATTCCATTTGAAAATTATAATTTCTCACGATTTGATTGGACTGGTAAAATTGTGGAGGTAAAATTTCAAAACATTCAATTGTCAGGTATTGAAAGAACTGATTGTCAAAATGAAAATTATTTTGGAAAAGGATTTTATAATGAATTCGGAATTGATACCGCATTAGGTTTTGATGAGACCGACATAGGTGGTTGGTTTCATAAAATAGGTGTTGGCTTATTAAAAAAAGATGATATTCAATACCTGTTTAGTAAAACTTACGAGATTAAACCAGCCGAATTTAAAATTATTTGTGAAGTGAATAGAATTTTAATTAGCTGCAAATCAAAAGTTGTAAATGGCTATTCGTATTTTTTGAGAAAAGAAATTGAATTACATGAAAATAGTTTTACAATTAAATATAATTTACAAAATACCGGTATAAAAGATATTATTACAAATGAATACGTCCACAATTTTACGGCAATAAATAATGATTCAATAGGAGACAATTATATATTAAATTTTCCATTTCAATTAAAACCTGAATTATTTGAGGAAACGGTTAATCCTGAACAAAAAGTTGACATCGGGCAAAATGAAATTAAATTTAATAGTACGCCAAAAGAGCCATTCTTTTTTAGTAACCTCACAGGTGGTGAAAATGTTGATGCAGCATGGGAATTAATAAACATCGAAAGTAAAATTGGAATTAGAGAAACCGGAAGTTTTCAAACAAATAAGGTGAATCTTTGGGGATTGAAGCATGTAATAAGCCCGGAATTATTCTTTCGTATATTTATTAGACCTGGCAAGTCAACTGAATGGTCCAGGAATTATAGCGTGTATAAAGTAAAGTAGATTTAAACGTCTGGTAACATTGTGTATAAGTAATGGCTGCGTCAGTGATAAGCCGAAAATTAAGTGAATTGAAATCTAATACTTCTCATACACAAAGCGTTGTAGGCAAGTCAAAAAAATAACCTAATCCCTATAATATATGATCAGCAAAAAAGA
>Ga0265309_10000403_pt1 | contig 17081 bp, 13 predicted proteins | sample Helome_FD_192492 | JGI IMG/M metagenome (GOLD analysis project Ga0265309, IMG submission 192492) | Marine sediment microbial communities from subtidal zone of North Sea - Hel_20160524 (Illumina Assembly) | ecosystem: Environmental > Aquatic > Marine > Subtidal zone > Sediment ...
TTATTAATAAATCTCAATATTAAAGGTATCAACCAGATAGAAGAGCTCTATTATTGAATTTTTTTAAATTCTTCCGGTGTATTTATATTTAAAGCATAACGCTCTAAAGTTTCATTCAGAGTAATGGCTTTGGTCTTGAATGTCTCTACGGATTCCCGCAACCTTCTTTCTCCATTTTTCAACAATTCAAGGCCCTGATGCATACATGATTTTTTATATAGGGCCAAAAGAGGCATAGTATTTCCACCACTTTTTAATTGTATAATATCATGTGCCTCAAATATATGGTTAAAAAGCAATCGGAACAAAACTTTATTCACCAAAGGGGTATCACAGCAAAGTGAACAAAGTTCTACTTTATTTCGAAATAGTTATAAAGGGCCAACAGAAATGTTGGACTTTTTTGTTTTTAATGCACATTGTTTTTTGACCTGATTTGAATATTTACTGGTTTAGTAAACCACTCTTATAAATTCAAAGAAAAACATTAATACTATAGATTTATCCACATTTGGATGAACCACAGTCTTTACAGATAAGACATCCTTCTTGGTAAATTAAGTAAGCGGATCTGCCCATTATTTTAATTAAATATTAATCACCTACGATCATTAGCAAAGTAAAATATTAAAAATAAGAAGTCCGGCTAAAAGAATTAGGCAGGTATGACTTTTTTAAATAATACCTTTTTATTATGCTTAAGATTCATTGAAGATAGTACAGACCTCCATTCAACTTTAATATTAGCAATACTGTCCATAATTAGTACCCCCAGCACAATATCATCTGGATTATCAGTAATTTCAATGTTTTTAAATTCTTTTACCAACAATTTACCATTTGGGGGTAAAAAAGGAATTTTGAATGTGCTTGGGATGAAATTAGTCGCTTTACCAGGAGTTATACTGCCTTTTAAATCTCTTAATTCCATATCAGATTGATTAATCGCCCAGACTTCAAAAGATATTCTGTCCCCAACACGGGGATCTCTTTGGTCTAGGAAATTACGCATATGAAACGTGAGTTGGTCCGTTAGTTCCTTCCTTAATTTATCTAAAATTTTTCCCATAGTTGACAAGTATTCTATATAGTTAATTTAGATATTAAATTAATTTATTGATGCCTGCCAGGCAATGATAATGATCATGTTATGATCTAAAGGAGTTTTATAAAAGTACCTGCCGGCATTTGTAATAGAAACATTTTAACGGGAACCAACGACAATAATTACTTTATTGCGAAATAGCAAAACTACTCAATTTACTGAGTGGTTTTTTTGATTTATAAAGGCTTCTAACCATTCCTCCAATGTAAAGACAAAAATTTCAGATCTATGAGGCTATAATTTTATCCACATTTGGATGAACCACAGTCTTTACAGATAAGACATCCTTCTTGGTAAATTAAATTAGTGGATGTGCAATTGTCACATTTTTGCCCTTTTGCCTCGGTACCATCGGTAACATATCTTTTTAAAGCCCGGGCTACACCATTTTTCCAGGTATTTAGTGATTCGCCTTCCAAATGAAGACTGCTGATAAGGTCAACAACTTTTACAATGGGCATACCATGTCGTATTGTGCCGGAAATAAGTTTAGCATAATTCCAATATTCCGGATTGAACTTATGTGAAAGGCCTTCAATGGTTGTTTTATACCCTCTTTTGCTTTTGTATTGAAAATCATAACGAGAGGTTCCATCTTCGTCCCTGTTCTTAATAATCAACCCGTCATTTACCCATCGTGGGATTAAAATCCCGTCTTCATCATCTGCCAAACCAGTAAAAATTTCGTACGGTTGCTTATCAATTAAACCAATGAAAGCAATCCATTTGTCCTTGTTGTTTTGAAAACGTACCACATCTGCCTCCAGGACCTGAGGGCGTTTGGTCGGATAGGTATTTAGCGTCTCTTCAGTTTCACTTTCATTGGATATCAACACTCCTGATCTTGAGCCATCGCGATAGACCGTGACTCCTTTACAGCCAACCTTCCATGCTTCCATATACAACTTGCCCACCATCTCTTCAGTGACTTCATTGGGAAGATTTATGGTAACACTTATAGAATGATCCACCCATTTTTGAACGGCGCCTTGTAAACGAACTTTGCTTAACCAATCCACATCATTGGAAGTAGCTTTATTATAGGGGGATATAGCCATAATCTTATTCAGCTCTTCCTGATTGTATTCTTTTTCAGTATCCAATCCATTTACGGTCATCCATTGTTTAAACCTATGGTGAAACACTACGTATTCTTCCCATGAATCGCCCATTTCATCAATAAAAGCAACCTTACTATCCTTTTCGTTGGGATTAACTTTTCTCCTGCGTTTATAGACCGGAAGAAATACCGGTTCAATACCGGAAGTAGTCTGGGTCATTAGGCTTGTTGTACCGGTAGGGGCAATAGTCAATAAAGCAATATTTCTTCTTCCGTATTCCAGCATTTCATAATATAATTTTTCATCAGCTTCTTTTATTCGGAGAATAAAAGGGTTTTCTTTCTCTCTGTCTGCATCGAAAATTTCAAAGGCCCCACGCTCTTTTGCGGTATGAACAGATGCTCTATAAGCCTCTAATGCAATTGTTTTATGCACTTCAATTGAAAATTCGTTCGCTTCCTTACTTCCATATCGCAATCCCAATGCTGCCAACATATCTCCTTCTGCGGTAATACCAATTCCTGTGCGCCTGCCCTGTATAGCTTTCTCTTTAATCTTTTCCCATAATCGCACTTCCACAACTTTAGTTTCCTCTAATTCCGGATCCGATTTTATTTTTCCCAGAATAACCTCTACTTTTTCAAGTTCCAGGTCTATGATATCGTCCATGATGCGCTGGGCTGCAGCAATATGTTTTTTAAACAGGGTAAAGTTAAATTTCGCAGTGCTCTTAAATGGGTCTTCCACATAAGAGAACAGGTTGATGGCCAATAATCTGCAAGAATCATATGGGCATAACGGGATTTCTCCGCAAGGGTTGGTAGAGACTGTTTTGTAGCCAAGGTCTGCATAACAATCGGGCACCGACTCTTTGATAATTGTATCCCAGAACAAGATTCCAGGTTCTGCAGATTGCCAGGCATTATGTACAATTTTATCCCATAAGTTTTTGGCATCAATGGTTTTTGAAACCTTTGGTGTGTCACTATGAACCGGGAACTTTTGGGTATAAGGATTGTTGCTTTCAACGGCGTTCATAAAATTATCATCAATCCGAACAGATACATTGGCTCCTGTTACTTTTCCGCACTCCATTTTAGCATCGATAAATTCTTCGGCATCAGGGTGGTTAATTGAAACCGATAACATCAAAGCTCCCCTGCGCCCATCTTGTGCTACCTCGCGAGTGGAATTTGAATATCGCTCCATAAATGGTACCAGGCCGGTTGAGGTTAAAGCAGAATTTTTAACCGCTGATCCTTTTGGCCTGATATGGGACAGGTCATGTCCAACACCTCCCCGTCGTTTCATTAATTGTACTTGTTCCTGGTCAATTTTCATTATTCCTCCGTAGGAATCTGAAGTGCCTTCATTCCCAATCACAAAACAATTAGACAATGAAGCAATTTGAAATGGATTACCGATACCTGCCATGGGACTTCCCTGTGGTACAATATATTTGAAGTTTTTGATCAGATCAAAAATCTCGCCTTCGGTAAGAGGATTCGGATATTTTTGCTCCACACGAGCTATTTCTTTGGCAATCCTTCTATGCATGTCATCCGGATTAATCTCGTAGAGATTCCCCTCAGAATCTTTTAGGGCATACTTGTTAATCCATACTGTGGCGGCGAGATCGTCCCCATCAAAATAGTTTAAACTAGACTTATACGCTTCTTCCTGAGAATAAGTTTTTCTTTTTGAGGGAATAATTTTTAAGGACATGAATAATTTTTCTTTATGAGATTATTAATAAAGAAGTAAAAATGAGATTAACTGAAAAGTTATTCTATGATAAAAGTCATAAAGTCTACAAGGTTAAATAGTTAATATACTGATAATAAGAGTAATACGACTTTATCAACAAAAAAAAGTTAACAAATTAATTGAATATTTTCAATCAATAATTTTTTATAGTACTGTCCATTGTTCGAACCCAAGAGGGAGTGTGCTAATGCAGAGCAAGCTCATTTCATGTCGGTAAAGCGAACAAAGTTTTACTTTATTGCGAAACAGAAATAAAAGTCAGGCAGAAATGATGGAATTTTTTATGGTTTATACTGACAGACATACTATATCATCAATTTTATAGTTATAATACCATTGAAATACCTATATCAACCAAAATTTTAAAACAAACAATATTATGAAAAGACTTAAGATCGCAATTTTAGCTATAGGAGTGTTGGGATTTGCTGCTTGTGGAAGTGATGATAATGATGAATTCGTTGAGAATTGTGAAACATGCTCTCTTACGATTGCAACACAGGAAGTAATTAGTGAATATTGTGACAACGGAGATGGTACAGTTACAATTACTACTGCAGGGGTAGAGACAACAGAAAATTTAGAAGGAGCAACTTTTGATCAATTTATAACTGCCCTCGAATTATTAGGGGCTACATGCAACTAATTAAAAGAGACTGCTGAAGCAGAGCAAGCTCACTTAAATGCAGTATAGCGAACCAGGTTCTGCTTTATTGAGCTACAGAGATAAAAGTCCAGTAAAATACTGGACTTTTTTTTGTTTTTGATCCATATTCTTTTCAGTAAGGATTCATAAATTAGGATATGCTACTTCGATTGACTTTCGGTAGATATTTCCTCAGCAAGAGGAAAGGCATGGGATGAGAAATATTTTAAGACCACCCAAGGCAAGAGGACGTCCAAACTAATACTGCAGAATACGTGAAAGGAAATAAGATACCCCATTAATTTATTAAAATAATATTTGTCAGCGGGAGGCATTTAATTTGCACAAAACAATCAGGGTTCATTTTGAGTTCTTTCTACTCCATTTATTTTAAAGGACCATGCATATTGGGTGCCGGTGGTACTAATAGCATCGTCAGGTATATTTATTAAAAGTCCTTCCTCTTCTGTATAACTGTAATTAAGAGCGGTATCATATCCAATTAGTTCAATTTTGCTGCCCTCCATAGGTTTCACATATTTCAGCACAAGATCTTTTTTTGGAGCTTTTAAAGAAATGGCGTAAATAATCTGTTCCCCTCTTTTTTTTGTAAAGCGTATATCGTCACCTTGCTTAAAATGTGCTTTTAGTTTTTCTGTCCCATATATTACTTCACCATTGGTACGCAGCCAATCACCTATTTCCTGGAGTCTTTCTAAACTAGGTTCAGGAATTTCGCCTTCGGAAGTGGGTCCAACATTTAAAAGATAGTTGCCCCCCTTTGATGCTACGTCTATCAAATTATGTATCAACACCTCTGCAGATTTCCAGTTATGGTCGTTCAATTTATAACCCCATGTGTCGTTCATGGTCATACAGGATTCCCAATCAACATTGGCAGTCCCTTCCAATATCTCTTGTTCCGGAGTACCAAAATCGCCGGCATAATCATCATCTTCCTTATTCATGCCCTGCATTCCCTGTCTTCCTTTATCGACCCTATTATTGATGATTACTCCAGGTTTCAACTCCCTAAGATATTGGTACATTTCCTGCCCCATTTCATGGGTATATTCGAGTATCCATTCCCCATCGAACCATATTATTTCAGGGTCATAATTCTCTATAAGTTCCCTTACTTGTGGCTTTAAATAATTGCTGTAATAGTCCGGGAATTGAGAATTCATCTTTAGTGAATCTTGTGTGTTGTATTCCGGATAATTAAGCCCCTGGGCCTGTGGATGGTGCCAATCCATAATGGAATGGTAAACTCCAAACCTGATGCCTTCCTCTTTACATGCATTGGAAAGTGCCTTTAATATGTCCTGGCCATAAGGGGAGAAATCTACAATGTCATAATCAGATACATTTGAATCCCATAGGCCAAAACCATCATGGTGTTTGGAGGTGATCACCATATATTTCATACCCGCTTCTTTCATTGTGCGAGCCCATTTTTTTGCGTCGAATTTCAGTGGATTGAACTGTTTCGCATATTCTTCATACTCAGTTATCGGAATTTGGGCACTGTTCATTATCCATTCACCGACATTATCCACTTCTTTACCATTATAAACTCCTGCAGGCACTGAATATGGGCCCCAATGGATGAACATTCCAAAACGGGCATCGCGCCACCATTTCATTCGTTCGTCAAATGACTCGTTTGATTCTTCCAGATAATTTATAGTAGTAACTTCTTCAATGGAGTCACTTTTTTTAGCTTGCTCCTTGCAGGATGACATCGCCAAAATGATAAAAAAAATCACTGGATAAAGAATATTTTTTGTTTTATGGCTGTATTTTAAAATACGCACTTTCATTCAAAAATATTTTACATTGAACCAATCAAAGCTAAAATTTATTTTTATGATTATCAACTTCTAAGATTCCCTATAGGGATTCTTTTTTTTGCACGCTACTTTATAGGGAAACAAATATAAGTAGCCACTATTTTTAGCAGTTTTTTGCAATAGATGTATACCTTTTTCAGTAGGTGCTGATAATATACGGTGAGGTTCTCCCATTTTGCCTTAAAATTCAAAATTCAGGGTTCTAGATTGATAATTCCATTGATTATGAAGAAGTTAATCTTTTAAATTTAGCCGCAGAAAGATAGGATGAATTAAATAAATTCACTTATTTAGATAAAGAAGAATAAATTATGAAAAAGAACGCGGGGATTTTCAACGATGTAATTGGCCCTGTAATGCGTGGCCCTTCCAGCTCACACACGGCAGCATCATGGCGAGCAGCCAGAATGTGCCTCGATTTATTAAATGAGCCCTTAAAAAATGCCAATATTGATTTTGATAAGGATGGTGCCTGGGCACCAAATTATAGAGAGCAGGGAACCACACTGGGTATAGATGGGGGCTTATTGGGGTTGGATATGACTGATGACAGAATGAAAAATACAGAGCAAGTATCAGATGAAATGGGCATTTCTATCCGCTATAAAATAGATTCGTTTAAAACAAAACATGTAAATACTGTCCGTTTAACATTAGAAGGAGTTAACGGCAAAAGTACTAGGGTTTTAATGGCATCCTTAGGAGGTGGCTCGTTTGAAATTCAGGAAATTGATGGCTTTGAAGTAAGTATTTGTGGGGATTATTATGAATTACTTCTTTTTAATAACAGGAAAGATGAATTTCCTGAAATTTTAAAATCTTTATTCCCTGAGAATCAAATAATGTATGAATCTTTTAATGAGGATAAACGACTGATTAATTTAAAATTTTCCGAGGAAATTTCGGGTGAGGTAATTAATCTGTTAAAAAGTACTTCATTATTTGATAATGTAATTCTAGCCAATCCCGTTCTTCCCATTATTGCCGGAAATGAGATTGAACTTCCGTTTACTACGGTATCGTCTATGCTGGAATATGCCGAAAAACAGAATCTTGACTTAGGACAAATAGGATTAATTTATGAAAAGGCGCAAAGTGGGTTAACGGATTCAGTTGTTGTTGACAGAATGAGAAGTCTGGTTGAAATAATTGAAAATAGTATTGAAAAAGGGTTAGCCGGCACGGTATATGAAGATCGGATTTTACCTCAACAATCGCATTTAATTGATAGCGCCCGCAAGACTGGAAAAATTTTACAAAACTCAATTATAAATAAGATCATTGCTAATGTTTCGGCAATTATGGAGTCGAAAAGTGCTATGGAAGTTGTTGTTGCAAATCCAACTGCGGGTTCCTGTGGTGTAGTTGGAGGCGTCTTAAGAGCGGTGGCCGACGATATTAATGCAACTCATGAAGAATTAATCAATGCTTATTTTGCTACCGGGATTATAGGTGCCTACTTTGCAATGGGCCCCGGGTTTTCTGCAGAAGAGCACGGTTGCCAGGTTGAATGTGGTGCATCTGCAGGGATGGCGGCAGCCGGGATAGTGCAATTATTTGGAGGGACTGCCAGACAGGCGGTTGATGCCGCCTCCATGGCCATTCAAAATATGATTGGCCTGGTTTGTGACCCTATCGCAGATAGGGTGGAAGCACCTTGTTTAGGGAAAAATATTAGCGCCGCTGTTAATGCGTTGTCATCTGCAACAATGTCTTGTGCGGGCTTTAATGCCCTGATACCTTTAAATGAGGTTATTGAGACGGTTTCAAAGGTTAGCAGCCAAATGCCCACTTGCGTAAAATGTACCGGTAAAGGGGGACTTGCTGCAACAAAAACTGCCTGTGCCATAAAAGAAAAACTAGCATTAAAAAAACCTTTATCAACTCCTTAAATAAGAATTATTACAAACCTTTGGCCCATTCTGTTTCTACCTCTGCAATTGTTTTGGGTTTTGGGTTACCAAGAAGTTTATACCCTTTTTCTGTGATTAACAAATCTTCTTCGTTACGCAAACCTCCAAACGATCTGTAGGCTTCTAATTTGTTAAAGTTTATATAATCTGAATTTATTTTGGAAGACTTCCATTGATTTATCAATTCAGGAATAAAATAAATACCCGGTTCAATTGTAATTACAAATCCCGGCTCCAGCTTTCGTCCAAGTCTTAATGATTTTAATCCAAATTGTGTGCTCTTTGGTTCACCATCATAACCAACATAGACTTCACCCAGGTCTTCCATATCATGTACATCAAGTCCCATCATATGACCAACTCCACAAGGAAAAAGCAGGGCATGTGCGCCATTCGTAATTGCATCTTCCACATTACCTTTCATGATACCTAAATCTTTTAAACCATTGACAATTACTCTGGCTGCACCAAAATGCACTTCTTTAAAAGGTATCCCCGGGCGCAACATTTCAATAGCTGTATTATGACTTTCTAAACAAATGCTATAAATATCTTTCTGTCTTGATGTAAATTTTCCAGATACAGGAATTGTACTTGATAAATCACCACTATATCCCATAGCTGTTTCTGCACCGGCATCTAAAAGAAAAAGATCTCCATTTATTAGAATATTTCCATAATGGTGATTATGTAAAACTTCTCCATTAGTTGTAGCAATAACAGGGAATGACAAGTGACCGCCGGCAGCCTTCGCAATATTTTGTACTGCCGCTGCTATCTGTGCTTCAGAAATATTTGGCTTAGCCAATCTCATAGCCAATTTATGCATAGCTACACTGGTATTGATTGCTTTTGTGATCTCTATTATTTCGGCATCAGATTTGTAATTTCTCTGATTAATAATTCCCTTAATTAAATCAATTGAAACTTCCCTTTGCTGTTCTTCTGGTAAAATCCTTAACCATTGAAAAAGTTTAAGTTTATTTTCCGGACGATAGGGGGGAAGGAAGTGTATTATTCTTTTCCCTTTAGATTCCTTGTTTAATTTTTCAAGGAGTTGAGAAGTTGTGCCGGTTTTAAAAATTCCTACCTGGCTGGCTTGTGCGGCAATAGTGGGTTGGGGTCCCATCCAAACAAAATCTATAACAGTATAGTCGTTTCCAAAGATAAATTCTTCACCAGAATCACAATCTAATATACCGACAAGATTTGGTAGATTTAATCCAAAAAAATAAAGAAACGAGCTATCCTGCCTGAAATGAAATGTATTATCCGTAAAATTCATTGGGCTTTCATTATTTCCCAATAGGAGAATAATTCCTGAACCAACAGTTTTTTTTAATTTTTCACGCCTTTTAATATAGGTCTCTTTTGGGAACATACTTTTAATCCTTATCCTGAATATGTTATTATTTCTCTCCTGCCGGAAGATTTTGTTTTAGATAATTATACATGCTCATTCGTAAATGCAGCGAAGTATTATCCCGCTCGGAAATACTATGTGACCGCATAGGATAGTCAATCATTGAAAAATATTTTTTGTGTTTTATTAGCTCATTTGCAAGCATTTGGCAACTTTGATAATGACAGTTGTCATCCCCCGAACCATGGATTAATAAAAGGTTGCCTTCCAGGTTTTTGGCATGCGTAATAGGGCTACCTTGTTTGTAACCGTCTTCATTATTTTTTGGCAGGTCCATATACCGTTCCTGATAAACGGTGTCATATAATTTTTGATCACTGATAAACGCAATGGCGATTCCGGTTTTATATATTTCGGGATATTTAAACATGCAGTTCAGTGTCATGGATCCGCCACCACTCCAACCCCAGATTCCAATTCTGTCGGGGTCAACAAAATCCCATCCCATAATTTTTTTGGCGGCTGCTGCCTGGTCTTCCGTCGCGATAATTCCAATTTTTTTATATACGCTTTTTCGCCATTCCCGTCCTCTGGGAACCTTTGTACCCCGGTTATCAATACTTATAACTAAATATCCCTTTTGAGCTACAAATTCATTAAATAAATCACGGCTATAATTATTTTGAACAGTACTTCCGGCAGGTTCCCCATAGACATAAAATAAGACCGGGTATTTTCTAGACGGATTGAAATTGAGAGGCTTTAAAATCCAACCATCAAAGGTTATTTCTTCTGAAATTTCAAGTTTAAAAAACTCTTTTGTTGGAATCTTATGGTTTTGAAGTTTGGTTCTTAACTCCTGGTTATCTTCAAGTATTCTCAAAACTTTATGGTCTGGTAAGCTCACTAGTTGAATCTGTGGAGGGGTAATAGCGCTTGAAAATGTATGTATGGCGTATTGGCTATCCGGTGAAATTTCATAAGAGTGATGCCCAATTTGATCTGAAGGAGAAAGACGTTGCGGCTCTCCTTTACCATTAAGCTTACTTCTAAACAGATATCGCTCAGTAGGAGTGTCCGGAGCGGCAATGTAATAGATCCATCCGGTTTTTTTATTTATGGATAATAAATTGACTATTTCAAAATTTCCATGAGTTATTGGAATGACTTCTTTACCATCCCTGGAAACTTTATATAAATGTAACCACCCGGTTTTATCACTTCGCCAAGTAAAATATTTGCCATTATCTAACCATGTTAAATCGTCATAAACGTCCAGCCACGCATCCACTTTTTCGGTATGGATAATTTTGGATGTCCCATTTCGGACATTACCAAAATAAACTTTGTTTGTGTTTTGTTTCCTGTTGAGTTGTTCCACTATAATTTCTTCCGAAGATTTGGCCCAATCCATTCGTGCTAAATAATGATTACGGGGATCACCGGGAATGTCTATCCAGGTCGTTTCTTTATTGACAACATCTACCACACCAATTTTAGAAGCGGAATTGGTTGTACCTACTTTTGGATAAGGAATGGGGATTAATTTTGGATAGATAGAATCAATATTATTTATCATATAGAATGTTCCAATACCCTTGGTATCCATTTGCCAGTAAGCTATTTTTTTGCTGTCAGGACTCCATCTAAAACCATCCCTTAAACTCAATTCTTCTTCATATACCCAATCAAAAGTACCATTAATGATGTTGTCGAATCCATCTGTAGTCAGAGCATTTATCAATTCGGTTTCCAAGTCTTCAACATAAATATTTTGCTCACTGACATAGGCAACTTTTTTGGAGTCGTTTGAAAACTTTGCGAACTGAAGTGTAGTCGGAGTTAAGGATTTTCCCAGTTTTTGAAGTTTTCCCGAACTTATATTCAACACCCAAAAGTCTCCCCGTGTATGGTAGCGCCAGACCCGTTTTGTATTAGTAAAAATCAGCAATTTCTCCCTATCCTCTGACCATGAATAATCTTTGATATTAAGTGGTTGGTCTTCGCCTTCCGGGATAAAAGAAATGGCTTTTACTAAAACAGAACGTTCATCTGATTCCGGATTGTATTTAATTATATCTTTGCCATCAGCCGTTTCTGAAGGCTCAAGCGCAGTATAGCCCGAACCGTCCTCCAGCCATCGAACAGGCCCAAAACTTTTCGTTTGAAATTCTTTTGTTGAATAGATTTTTTCTAAGGTCAGATCTTCTTTTTGCCCCCTCATAGTTGCAGATGCAATGCAAAAGCACACAATTAGTGCAAGCGTTATTTTTTTCTTCATGTTGAAAGATTTCGTTTTCAATATAATCTCACATTCCTGAAGTAAGAAATGTTTTGATGGGAAGGCCAATATTTGATATTAGGTTAAATATAGGTAATTAAGCCATGTATTTTATATATTTTAATAGTACTTAGTTTTGGTTATCCCAATACAGCTTTTGTTTTCTGAAAGGAGCCTTAAAGGAACTTTTCGATCTGATCGATAGGAACAAAACCAGAACTAGAATTACCTGGAATAGAAATGGTATCTACCTCAAATGGACTTCTTGTTGCCTTTAATTCTGTAACCCAAGGCTAATTTTCCACTTAAGATAGAAAAAGCACCATCATTACCAAAACCAAGATTAGACGTATTGAAATTACCCCGGAAGTTTATATTCGCGTAAAAGCGCTTCCATCTGTATCCAAAAAGTATTGCTCCCTTTATTTTATATAACATAGGATTATCCGAATTATATGATTCGGTCTCTGTATCTGTATTTTTTATAGTTAAACCAATCCCGGCCTTTGCACTTATGCCTATATAAAAATTTGAAGGGAGTTTAAGCAGGCTAACCAAACCACCCATAGCGCCAATTCCGTAGCTAGTCATATTGGTAATTCTGGCCTGCTCATTGAAATCAGAGATAAACTCCAGGGGGACAATAGAATCATCTGCGGAGATCTGATTATATAATAGGAAGCCTCCAATGCCAAATGAAAATATGCTCTGTTTTTGGCCTTTAAGACCTGATCTCAATAAGCTCTGTGAGTACTTCCCAGCCTTGAACAGGTATAAATAATCAATACCGCCGGCAATTGATTTAATGTCTTCTCTGAAAATACTGTTGCTATTAATTGAATTTTCAATATTAAATCCATCATAAATCTGAAAATAAAAATCAATAACATTTTTATCAAAAATATATCCACCCTGTAGGTCAAATCGATCCGTATTTTCAGTGCTTTTATCCTTTATATTAAATGCTAGATCCAGAATTAGTTTACGGGTGGCAACTCCAATACCAATACCAAACAAATTATTCGGAATATAGGTCAATGAGGCATCATCATTAGACAATTTGAAACCCTGTCCTTTTACATTCCCCAAAAGTCTTACCGACCAGTTTCTAAGATCGTGATCAATAAGTAAGGAATCTATTAGATTTGTAGTTTGTACAGAATCTGTTTTATCTAAGTTCTGGGACCAGGAAAGTGAATTTAGCAGAAAAAAAAGGACAAGCAGTGTCCGCCTTTTTAGAATAAAACCAATCCTTGTTTTGATAGATATTGGAAAATTTATAAATCTGCTAAAAGAACTGGTAAGTTTTATTTTGTAATAGTCTTCCATCTAAAAATTCCGGATAATCTAACATGTAGAATGTCTACGAAAGATACTGAAAAAAAATGGGCTGTTTGATTAATTTATCTCTTTTAAATCAGGTTTTAAGAATCAAGAGGATATAGATAATTGAATCTGTTTATCTTAAAAGTTGTAAACTTTTGAAGTTTATTTCGTCTGAAAAGTATAGCCATTAATATCCGCGGAATTTTATTGGAAATATTACTTAATATGGGATTAAATGAGAATTGACAAAATTGGTTTCGGGGGAGGTTGCCACTGGTGTACGGAAGCTGTATTTCATTCCTTGAGGGGGGTTATAAAGGTAGAGCAAGGATGGATATCAGCCGAAGGTGCGGAGGATTTTCATGAGGCCGTAATTCTCCATTTTAATCCAGGTTTCATTTCTCTAAAAGAATTAATAGAAGTGCACCTTTATACACACAATAGCACTTCTAATCACTCCATGCGAACAAAATACCGCTCTGCTGTATATACCTATACTAAGGTTCAGCAAAAAGAGGCAGACCGGGTTTTAAGTCTGCTTCAAAAAGACTTTAAAGACCAGCTAATTACTCGCGTATATGGGTTTAAAGAATTTAGAATGTCACCTGAGTCTTTTCAAAATTACTATCTGAAAAATCCGGAAAAACCATTTTGTAAAACATATATAGACCCCAAATTGCAAATGATTCTTAGAAAGTTTCCAAAGAATGTTATAGGGCCCACGCTGAACCCATTAAAAACTGGCGAAGAACAAAAGATTAAAAAATAAATAGGAGCTTCTTAGTTCGTATTAAAAATTCTTATTTTTGTGCCCTTGTAAACTTTTTAATTGCAGAATTTGGCCTCATAGCCCGCCCGCCTATGGCGGGCCTGCCCGCCTATGGTGGGTTCAACGGATAGCCCCGATAGCTCCCGATAATTATCCGGACGGGGGGGAAGTTTCCTAAACTTGCAGGAAGAATAAGAGAAAGTATTTATAAATTCGCAGATTATAATTGGCCTCATAGTTCAACGGATAGAATAGAAGTTTCCTAAACTTTAGATCCAGGTTCGATTCCTGGTGAGGCTACGAATAAGCACAACAGGCCTTTGTGTTAGCAAAGGCTTTGATTTTTGGAAACGGAATAGAGAAACCCGGTTCATTGTGGCCCGGTCCAAAAATAAAACCAGCTGCATGGCAGTTGGGCTTTTGTATTTTCAGTGCGAGTCGTTCTCAGGAACTGCAGAGCTATCTCCTGGTGAGGCTACTTTTTAACATTTAAAGGAACCCAATTAATATTGAAATAATTGAATTACAGCGGTTGCGCAAGATGATCACCCTTGCGTATCATATGGAATGGATCGAAAAAAACCCCTTTCTTAAATTCAAACAAAAATTAACCCCAACTCACAGGGAGTTCCTCACCGCTTTAGAATTGGAACGGATCGAAGGACTATACATAGATTCCGTGCGCCTAAAAACGGTAAGGGATTTGTTTGTATTTAGCATTGCGTCATAGCTTTGCAACCCATTTGTTAGATAAAGGAATAGATTTGCGAAAGATCCAGGTTCTTTTAGGTCATAACTCAAGTAAAACAACGGAGATTTACACACATGTTGCAGAAAATTCCTTCAGGGATATAGATGATTTGCTATCTTAGCTATGAGTGATATATAGTGCATAATGTACTATATTCAATTGTTAGGGTACATTATTTAAATTATGAAAACCATGGAATCAAAAATTTTAGTTTTTACAACATGCATCTTAAGTGTTTTACTGGTTTCTTGCAATTCTAATAATCAAACTGCAGAAGAATTATCCAATAATGAAATAGAACAAATCAAGACTGAGGTAATTGGAAGTATTGCAAATCATATTGAAGTTCTAAAAAGACTGGACTATGAAGAAGCAATGAAATTCTATACAAAAGAAAATTATATAGTTTTTGGAGATGGGAAATATTGGGGAGATTATTCAACAGTAGATGATATTTGGAAAACCTGGTTGCCCAAGTGGAAAGCAGTCACAAAATGGGATTTGAAAAATCAAAAGGTACATGTTTATTCAAGAAATTCCGCCATTGTGTACGTTGAATGGGACCATGCAAGAATTGAAGAGGATGGAAGTGATACAAAAGCCTATGGATTTTGGGTTTTTGGCATGCAGAGATTTCAGGAAGGATGGAGGTCTGTCAACTTTGCTATAGATCATAGATACACTACAAAAAATGGTGTTAACGTACCCTAACATTGTGTAAAAGCCATACCCTTTGGGATACGGCTTTTACACTTACCGTTATCTGCAATAAAAATTAATATCTCAATTTTGCAATCCCCATTTAAAATAGTTGCGTTTTGGAACATAAAGACATTATTTGGCTACATTTAATCTTCACAACTAGACAATCCATGAATAACTACAAAATGGCACTCAATGAAGTTCGGAAATAAGCGTAGGTGGCAGATTATTAAACAGTATAGTATTGGATGGACTTTGGCATTCATATTTTATAGCATTGTTAGAAGTGAAGGTACAAGAGAATTAGGCTCCGTTCAATGGGAACTTTGGGATGCCATATTCACTGCTTTTATTACAGGGCCTATTTTCGGAAGTATCTCAGGATTTGCCCAAATACTAACTGAGGAACGCGGTTATAAACGAATATCATTTCAAAAACTGTTGGTCTTAAGGTTAGTATATGCTATTCTTTTTCTGATATCGATAATTTTGTTGGCCTATGCCATTTATGGGGTGAATATAGGATTGATCGAATTCGCTTTTGAACCAGGTAGTTTCGCCATCTACCTTTATATAGTATCTGTCGATATTTTCATGTTTGTTCTAAGGCAAGTAAACTTGTTCCTTGGGAACAACAATCTTTGGAGACTTTTACGTGGTAAGTTTTATACTCCCCGGGAAGAAGAACGGATCTTTATGTTTCTCGATCTCCAATCTTCAACAAAACATGCTGAAAAATTGGGACACATTGAATACAGTAAAATGATTCAAGACTGCTTTAATGATCTCGGGGTTGTGGTCGAAAATGAATCTGAGATTTACCAATACGTAGGAGATGAGGTGATACTGACCTGGAAGCTTCAAGATGGACTAAGAAAACAAAATTGCATCAATGCATATTTCAATTTCAAACAACAATTGGACAAAAACCAGGAACATTATATGCGCAACTACAATTGCAGACCCTTTTTTAAGGCAGGAATGAATGCAGGTATAGTCACAGTGACCGAGGTAGGCAAATACAAAAAAGAAATAGCGTACCATGGAGATACGATCAACACAGCTGCTAGGATCCAAAATAAATGCAATGACCTTAAACAAGAGCTATTGATTTCTAGGGATCTAAAAGATAAGTTGGACGATACGGGATTTACCTTTGACAAACTAGATAGTATAGCTCTGAGAGGAAAAGAGATGAAAGTGCCGATTTATGGAGTTTATAAAACGGACAATCTATGAGACGCTCCAGAAGATGATAGTTTTTCATCGAAGATTATATATCAAACAGCAGATAACACCATGTATAATTAATTGCTAGTTCTAGGCTGTTTACGAAAATCCTCCCACGCACAAAAGCGTGGCGGGACGGATTTTCTATTCGGTTTTTATTTACTAGATTAGTTGCTTACACACGCAACTAACCATACACAAACCGTTGTACACAAGCTAAATACCAGTTCAATTATTAAAATTACCCGACATTAACACAAATGAATTTCAATAATTTAAGCGGAATTGTACCATTAGACTTAGCTTCTGAAATT
>Ga0265309_10000404_pt1 | contig 17075 bp, 14 predicted proteins | sample Helome_FD_192492 | JGI IMG/M metagenome (GOLD analysis project Ga0265309, IMG submission 192492) | Marine sediment microbial communities from subtidal zone of North Sea - Hel_20160524 (Illumina Assembly) | ecosystem: Environmental > Aquatic > Marine > Subtidal zone > Sediment ...
TCCTATTTGAAGTTGATTTTTATACTTTAAAAAGTGGATTAAATTTTTAACAATCCCTTGATCTGAATAAAAAAGGAACGCAGAGGCCTTTTTTATATCAATTCGGCCATAAAATATTGTATCCACTGCATTTTGCTCAATAAAATTGTATTCGGTAAGTGGTATTTGGTTTCGACAAAGGGTACACAACAGCTGCTCTCCTCGATATAATTGATCATTACATCCAAAACACAACCTCGGTAGAAGTACCGTGTTGATATCATTTATTATATTTGATAGCTTGGAAAAGTACAAATCTTAAATAAACCTAATCTTATTTACTTAGCCTATCTGAATGGATATTCAAGATAATAAATTTAACTATAAAATAATACTTGCTGCATTAGTTGCCGTAATTATCGGCATATTAATAGCTTTCTACTATAGTTATGCCCAATCCAGAACGCAAATAAACTATTTGGAAGATGAAAAGGGCCTGCTTGTAAAGGATTTAACCCTTATGAAGACTGAAGTAGACCGGCTTTCTGCACTTAATGAAGTAAATGAAATAGAATTACAAGATTCCAGATATCGTGTTCAGCAGTTATTGGATTCTGTGGGCAGACTCAACTTTACCGTAGCCAAATTAAAGGAGTACAAGAAAGAACTTCGTGAGTTAGAAGTAAAACACGATAGCCTTAAACTTAAAAACAATTTCCTTAAATATAATAATATGCTTCTCTCCGATAAATATGAGGAGACTCGCAAAATGATTGAAGAATTAAGAGGTAAAAGTAGTTCTCTTGCAGAAGCGGAAGCATTACTGCGTGAGAAGAATAAGGAGCTTAACAAGGAATTGCGAATAAAGAGTTATTTGAAATTGCAAAATTCTGAAGGAAGTGGTTTTAGGCTGCGAAGCGGTAAACCTATTAAAACGACCAAGGCATCGACTATTGAAAAGCTTAGGGGATGTGTTACTATAATAGGAAACCCAAATGACAGAAACGAAGAAAAAGTTATTTACTTTCAGTTTCTTGGCCCTAACATGGGGGTTATTGAAGACAACGCTAATGTCATTTCTGTAAGCGGAAATATCTATAGTAAGAGAGTAGAGCTAATATCCGCGGGAGAGGAGATCAGTGTATGTGATTTTATAACCATTCCAGAAGGTTCGTTGGAACCTGGCACTTACACTCTTAATGTTTTTGAAGATGAAAAACTACTAGCATCTTCAGAATTTCAATTGAAATAAACACTACATTTTTCAATGTTATTCCATTTTATTTAATAGTCTTAAAAATTAAATGCTTTAATATTCTATTTTTGCCGAATGGCAAATCAAGAAGACATCTTTAGAAAGGTAATTTCACATGCTAAGGAATATGGCTATGTGGTGCAATCAAGTGAAATATATGATGGCTTGAGTGCGGTTTACGACTATACCCAGAACGGGGCAGAACTTAAAAAAAATATTAAAGAATACTGGTGGAAGGCCATGGTGCAGATGCATGAAAATATTGTAGGCATTGATGCCGCAATATTTATGCACCCTACAACCTGGAAAGCATCGGGCCATGTTGATGCTTTTAATGATCCGCTTATTGATAATAAAGACTCCAAAAAGAGATATCGGGCAGATGTATTAGTTGAGGACCATGTCGCCAAGATAGAAGCAAAAATTGATAAGGAGGTTCAAAAAGCTTCAAAACGATTTGGTGAGTCCTTCAACAAAACCCAATTCCTTACAACTAATCCTCGTGTTTTGGGCTATCAGGAGAAAGCACAAACTATACTTAAACGCTTAGGCAGATCATTGGAAGCCGAAGATTTAGAGGACGTTAAAAATCTAATCGAAGAGTTGGAAATAGTTTGCCCCGTTTCAGGTTCTAAAAATTGGACCGATGTTAAACAATTTAATTTAATGTTCGGCACAAAACTAGGAGCTTCTGCCGAAAGTGCCACTGATCTTTATTTAAGACCTGAAACAGCCCAGGGGATATTCGTAAATTTTCTTAATGTTCAAAAATCCGGACGTCTGAAAATACCATTTGGGATTGCGCAAATTGGAAAGGCATTCAGGAATGAAATTGTTGCAAGGCAGTTTATATTCAGAATGCGGGAATTTGAACAAATGGAGATGCAATTCTTTATTAAACCAGGAACACAGATAGAATGGTATGAAAAGTGGAAAGAGTTACGCATGAAATGGCATTTATCACTGGGAATGGGCGAGGAGAATTACCGTTTTCATGATCATGAAAAACTGGCCCATTATGCAGATGCTGCCACAGACATCGAGTTTAAATTTCCATTTGGATTTAAAGAACTCGAGGGAATTCATTCCAGAACCGATTTTGATCTGGGGAGCCATGAAAAATATTCAGGAAAAAAATTGCAGTATTTTGACCCTGAACTCAACCAGAATTATGTGCCTTACGTTGTGGAAACTTCTATTGGAGTTGATAGAATGTTCCTGGCTGTTTTTTCAAATTCGCTGAAGGAAGAGGAATTGGAAAATGGAACAACCCGGATAGTTTTAAAATTACCAGCTGTTCTTGCACCAACAAAGGCAGCTGTTCTACCACTTGTAAAAAAGGATGGATTACCAGAAATAGCGCATAAAATTATTGATGATCTTAAATGGGATTTCAATGTGGTCTATGATGAAAAAGATGCTGTAGGGCGAAGGTATCGAAGGCAAGATGCTGCTGGTACGCCTTTTTGCATTACCGTGGATCATCAAACTCTGGAAGACGAAACAGTCACTATTCGGCATAGAGATACTATGGAACAAAAGAGAATAGCAATAGGCGCCGTTAATGAGACTATCGCCAATGAGGTTGGAATAAGGAAATGGTTGAAGAAAACGGAATAAAGTATTGTTCGAACGTATAATTCATAGTTGATAATTAATTCCCAGACTAACATAAAAATTTCTATCATTCCCCGGGTAATAATAGCGAGGTTCGGCTCCTCCAAATCCTACGGCGTTTATTAATACAGATTGGGCATAATTAACATCAAAAATATTATTTATGCCCAAATCTAAAGAAATGAACAAATTCTCAACTATCTCTTTTTTGTAACCTAATCTTGTGTTTAGAATATTGAATGGTTCGCTATACAGAGTGTTGGCGTCTGTTAGTGGAATACCATCTACATATTGATAGGTAGTATTCCAATAAAAATCTTTTGTATAGTTAAAGCGCAATCCCAAATTTACTCTGTTTCTGGGGACGCCAGTTAAAGGATTTCCTGAATAATCATTGTTTCCATCTACAAAATCGACAAATTTATGGTTGCTTAAGGTATAACTTGCAAAGGGTATGATTTGTAATTTTGAGCTTAAATCGAAAGTATAATTCATATCTAATTCAACACCCTGATGTTTTGTGCTTCCGGCATTCTTGCCAACAAATTGATCTTCTCCAATGCGCTGTGCAATCAGCAAATCATTAATATTCATCCTGAATATAGCCAGGTTCAACCATAGTTTGTTACCAGCAAGAAAAAGTTTTGTGCCAAGTTCATAATTCACGCCCTTTTCCTGAGTAATCTCCGGGTTGATAATTCCTTCGGGAGTTAAAGTTTCTTCCAATCCAGGGTTAGAAAACCCCCTGCTAATATTTGCATAAATCTGTCTCCCATCACCTATGGAATAGACCAAATCCAGACTGGGCATTACTATAAGATCAAAATTTCGTTCTGCATTCTTATTAGCTTCACCGGAGTTAAATAAATCTCTGTAATCGTAATGAGTTTTATTTATATTTATACCAACTTGCAGGTTGAATTTTTTGGCAAGGGGGAGGGTCAGAGAGGCAAAAGCATTAAATTGCCTTCTGTATTCCTTATTCCGGCTAAGTTCATTTCCCTGCAGACTTCCGTTTCCATTGTTATCCTCATATAAATTCTCATAAGTTTTCCAATAGTATTCATCTTTGTAGAGTTCTCCCCCAAATAGGTAAGATGCTTTTCTATCCTCATATCCAAAATAACCTATAAACTGGGTCCTGAAACCATAACTGTTGGTAAACTCATCTAGAATATTAAATGGGCGGGCTTCATAATGATCTAGATATGAGTAAAATAGACTGGTTGTATTCTCTAGTTTGTTACTTATTTTATAGTTATAGGAGAGCCCCAGGAGGGTATATTTATTGGATTCGAAGCCCTGTGCCTGTTTCCATGTAAAAGCAGCCTGTCTTGGGTTTTCCATAAAAGCAGTTATCCCCAAAGAACTGGGTATTTGAGCGGTGTAGTCAATATAATTTACCAAAATGGCAATTGAACTCCTGGAGTTAAGTTTTATTGCCGTTGTCAGAAGTATACCATCACGGTTAAAGTTATTGTTCTCTCTATAGCCTTCTGTATTTAAATGGTTATAGCTCAAATTAAACTCCAGACTATCTGTTGAATGTGCAATACTTAAATTGTCTTTTATAAGCCCATAAGAACCTATAGTAAAGTTATTGGCAAGAAAGGTTCCTTTATTAATTCGTTTTTTAGTATTAAGAAGTAAAGCACCTCCCAGATTTGTGCCATAGGCAGTTCCTTTGGGCCCTTTAATCACCTCCATTGATGTAAGATTTTCCAGATCAAAAGTTTCAATTGTTGAAAAACCATTCCCGTTGGTAACCGGAATATCCTGAAAGTATAAACGTAATTTGTCCGTGCCAAATGGGGTCCGGGCTCCCACACCGCGAATGGTTATGCGGTTTGTGTTTATCGCGCCTGAAAGCAGATAAACTCCGGAGATTTGATTAATTGAGGAGGCAACATCTATTGGACTGTAATTTTGAAAGGCCTTTTCCCGAATAATCGTCGATGGGGTAATTCCAAGAATTTTATTGGTTTTACTTGGGTTATAAATAATAACTTCCTCAAGATAGGTAATTGAATCCTTTTCCAATTCTTGTGTATACCCATAGAAATAATTGTAAAGAAGAATGAAAAATAAAATGTAGAGCTTCATTAATTAATATTCAGTGCAAAAATAAGTATAATAGATATGCTAATGGGATTGGTCAAATTTATATATTAAAAGACACTTTGCAAGTTGGATTAAACATTCACTATTTTTGAAATTAAATTAAATTGATTTGAAAATAGTTTCATACAATGTAAATGGTATTAGGGCAGCCCTGAACAAAGGTTTTCTTGAATGGATCAAACAGGTTGAGCCGGATGTGATTTGCCTTCAGGAAATCAAAGCAATGAAAGAGCAGTTAGATATTAGTGTTTTTGAAAAAAGCGGATACTTTCATAATTACTGGTTTAGTGCTCAAAAAAAAGGTTATAGCGGAGTTGCTATTTTGTCTAAAAAACAACCGAACCACGTCGAATATGGAACCGGAATTGATTATATGGATTTTGAAGGCAGGAACCTTCGGGCAGATTTTGACGGGCTATCTGTTATGAGTATGTATCTTCCTTCGGGAACCAATCTGGCCAGATTGGATCTTAAATTGAAATATATGGTAGATCTGCAAACTTATATAGATAAGATCAAAACAAAACACCCAAACCTTATCATTTGCGGAGATTACAATATTTGTCATCGGGCAATTGACATCCACGATCCGGTGAGAAATAAAAATGTATCAGGTTTTTTACCGGTTGAAAGGGAATGGATTGGTAGTTTTATTGAAAGCGGGTTTATAGACAGCTTTCGGTTTTTTAACAAAGACCCGCATCATTATACCTGGTGGAGTTACAGGGCAAATGCTCGCAATAATAATAAAGGATGGCGTCTGGATTATGGCATGGTTAGTCATTCTCTGGAGTATAGGCTAAAACGTTCTGTTATACTTTCTGAAGCAAAACATAGTGATCATTGCCCAATTCTAATTGAATTACATGAATAATTAAAGTACTCTAAATAAAATGTAAACATGGGAATTACTAAATTTGTCTGGTCAAAAAAGATTAGTGTTTGCTTATGATATATAAAAAATTACCTCACACGAATTTGGAAGTTAGTAAGATTTGTTTAGGTACAATGACCTGGGGCCGTCAGAATTCCGAAGAGGAAGGACATCAGCAAATGGATTATGCATTTGATAAGGGAATAAACTTTTTTGACACGGCGGAACTTTACCCTATTCCGGCTCATCCCGACAGATATGCTGATACCGAGAAAATAATTGGCAGCTGGTTTAAGAAAACAGGAAATAGAGAAAAGATTATTCTCGGCACCAAGATAGCGGGAAAAGACGATTTCACTAAGTTTATCAGATCAACGGGTTTTACAAGGGAAACCTTAATAGAAGCGGTTGAAGGAAGTCTGGAACGACTCCAAACAGACTATATAGATTTATTTCAATTGCACTGGCCGGAGCGTTCTACCAACTATTTTGGGAAAAGAGGTTATAAACACGATCTGACAGATCATTGGCAGGACAATATTCACCAGGTATTGGAGACTCTAAGGGATCTTATTAGTGAAGGTAAAATAAGACATGTAGGACTTTCCAATGAAACCCCATGGGGAACCATGCGCTTTTTAGAGGAAAGTAAAGTACACTCCAGCTTACCCAGAATGATTACTATACAAAACCCCTATAATTTATTAAACCGCCAGTTTGAAGTGGGGCTTTCGGAAATTTCAATACGAGAAAATATAGGTCTTTTAGCCTATTCTCCTTTGGGATTTGGAGTTCTTAGTGGAAAGTATATAGGCGGCATGAAGCCTGCAAACGCCAGGATTACCTTATTTCCAGCTTATAGCCGTTACATTAGTGACAACGCAAACCGGGCCACTCAGGAATATTACAAACTTGCCCGGGAGCATAATCTTTCACTTACCAAAATGGCGCTTGCATTTGTGAATTCAAGACCATTTGTAACCAGTAATATTATTGGTGCAACATCTATGAAACAGCTGAAGGAAAACATTTCCAGTATTGAAGTTGATCTCTCTGATGAGCTTATAAAGGGCATTGAAACAATTCATAATAATATACCCGATCCTGCGCCTTAATTTTCCTCAATATAAGGGCGTATATCATCATTTATAGGTTGAAAAAGACTTTGAGCTAAATAAGATTATTTTAAATAAAGAGTTGGTTAACTACATCCTCAATTTTGGAAACCAATTCAATATTTATTTTTGTATTCTTAAGAGATATTTTATTGTTTTTTGAAACAAAAATTGTAGAAAACCCAAGTTTATCGGCTTCCAGAATTCGTTGTTCTACTCTTTGTACAGGCCTTATTTCACCTGCCAGGCCTATTTCTGCAGCGAAACATACATTTTTCTCTATTGGAATATCTGCATTGCTCGACAAAATAGCAGCGATTACTGCGAGATCAATGGCTGGGTCGTCTACAGTTATTCCCCCCGTAATGTTTAAAAACACGTCTTTTGCTCCAAGTTTAAAACCTGCTCTTTTTTCCAAAACAGCGAGTAACATATTCAGGCGTTTGGCATTATATCCGGTGGTAGAGCGTTGTGGAGTACCATAGACCGCTGAACTCACTAAAGCCTGAATTTCTATCATCAAAGGTCGCATGCCTTCTACTGTGGAAGCAATAGCTGTGCCACTAAGTCCTGAATCACTTTTTGAAAGTAATACCTCTGAGGGATTATTTACTTCCCTAAGCCCATCTCCTTGCATTTCATAGATGCCCAACTCTGCCGTTGAGCCAAATCGATTCTTCAGTGCCCGTAAAATTCTGTAAACATAATTGCGGTCACCCTCAAATTGCAAGACCGTATCTACCATATGCTCCAAAATTTTTGGCCCGGCAATATTTCCATCTTTTGTAATATGACCAATTAAAATAACAGGTGTATTCGTTTCTTTAGCAAATCTTATAAGTTCAGCAGCACATTCACGAATCTGAGATATACTCCCCGCAGAAGATTCTATATACTCAGAATGGAGGGTTTGAATTGAATCAATGACCACTATATCGGGTGCAATATCATTTATCTGTTTAAAAATATTTTGGGTCTTGGTTTCAGTAAGTATATAGCAGGTCTGATTATTAGGTTGAATCCTCTCTGCTCTCATTTTTATTTGCTTCAGACTTTCTTCACCCGAAACGTATAAGGTCCTTAAGTTGAGTCTTAGAGCAATTTGCAGTAGCAATGTGCTTTTACCAATACCTGGTTCTCCACCGAGTAGAACCATTGACCCAGGGACTAAACCTCCACCCAATACCCGATTAAATTCTTTGTCAGAAATATCGAGTCTGAATTCCCTGGAAGCATTGATCTGTCCAACTAAAACAGGCTTCGAAGCAATTGCCTTGGTATCCCTTACGCTTTGCCAAGGAATATCCTTTTCTTTTTGGATAACTTCTTCTACGATGGTATTCCATTCCTTGCAGGCACCACATTGTCCTACCCATTTGGCATATTGTGTACCGCAATTCTGACAAAAAAAAGCTGTTTTAGTTTTAGCCATTTGAACCTAAGCTGGTTTTGGCTAAAGATATTGTGGTTACTATAGAAATCAAAAGAATGTTGATACTTTAAATATCATTCCATATTAAAATAGAAAGATTACAGGTACTGATTTAAAAGCCAAAGTCAGCTTTTAAGGCGTCCATTTTTTCCAATGCCATTTCCTTTGTCAGAAAATCGATCTCCTCCATCGCAAAGGCTTTCTCAAAAGTTCGGAGTGCTTTTTTGCCCTCTCCCAATTCTTCATAATACTCCCCTTCAAAATAGAATCCCAGCATTGTAGTTGGGAATTCTTCTTTACACAATTCCGCTAGTGGTTTTAAAGACTCATAATCATCTTTTTTCCTGCTTGCCGCATATATGGCCATAATATCATTTAATTCTACTTCTTTCCTAAACCCAAATAATTCTTCAATAGAATTGTATTTATCTTCCAAATATTTATAAACGGGTTCTTCTGATGTTAGAATATTTTCTTTGTATTCTTTTGGACTAATTGGTTTAAACATCTCAAACATACTTCCCCAGGCCTTCCCAATTCCGTAGGTTGCGACCGATACCTCGTTAGCCGTGGGATATTCATCAAAGTGATAATTGAAACCTGCTTTATCTATACTTTTCAATGCTTTGTCCATTTGCAATATCGCATTTCTGCTATCATTGCGTTCTCCACTGAGAATTAAATGATAAAAAATTTGTTGATTTATTTCATTAAGTCTGGCGGGTACTCTGTTCTCCATTTCCGGTGCCAGATAAGGAGATATACTAATGAACGCATTAAATAAAGATTTTTCTTTGAATAAATAATAATTCCCAAAGTTGGCGGTAATATCGTAACCAACAAACATGCTGAAAGGAGCGGTGTTGTAAGTGGTCTTAAGGTAAGGAATGAGTTCCATTCCAAGAAATTCAAAAAATAATTTACCTTTTTCTGCGGGAAGTCCGGAGTTTTCCTCAAAGGCACAATCTTCCCATCTCAAATCATTTTCATTCTGAAAAACACCAACTATTATGGTCTCTGGAGTCCCCTGAAAAGAGCTGTAAAATTTGGAATTCGCAACGACCTGATCAAAAAGGTATTCTCCGTCCAGAACAACCACTAAAGGATATTTTTTCTCAGGGTTATAATCTTCTGGTATATAATATTTTACATCCCTTCTCTCCTGCAATTTAAAGGATTCAAAAATCTCTTGTGTTATTTGTGCTCCTAAACCTGTACAGAACAGTAGTGTAGCAAATAGAAAAAAATTACGTATCATGCCAAGGTATTTTAAAACAGCTTTATGCTATTTATTCCTGTTCAATAACGGTAAGAGCAGGAAAGATATTGCACCAAAAACAACGACCATAAGAGTTTGCGCTATCCATATAATCCAACCGAACGCATTTCCGGAAACAGCCGTAATACCAAAAATGGCAAGGGATTTGCTAACTGCTATAGGGTAGAGGCCTATGCCCCCATTTGTTGTAGACATGGCAAAGGCACCGGCAACGAAGGCCACCAGTAATTGCCCAAATGAGAGATCAATAGTTTCTGGCACGGTAAATTTTATGACCCAAAACATAAGAACATAAGCACTCCAAATAAAAATAGTATGAAGGACAAAGGCCCATTTCTTTTTCATTTTAAATATACTTAAAACACCGTCTAATAAACCTTTTATAAAGTCCCTGATTTTAATGGCAAATCTTGAACTTGAACCTCTTAAAAAACCCATAATAAACAATAGTCCTATTAAACCCACACCGAGAAAAATTAAGGTCGTTGTAAAGTCCACACCCTTTTCATTTAAGAAGGCAAGTATTATATCGGTCTGTGAAAAAAGAGCTATAAGAATTATTAGAAGCAACATCAATAAATCTACTACTCGTTCGGTTACAATTGTCCCAAAACCTTTTTGGAAAGGAACGTTCTCATAGGTTGCAAGTGCTGTTGCTCTTAATACCTCTCCAGACCTTGGAATGCCTAAATTTGCAAAGTAAGCCATCAAGATGATGAAAACATTGTTAGACACTTTTGGCGTATATCCTAAGGGTTCCAAAAGGTAATTCCATCGGATCGCCCTGGAAATATGGCTTAAAATTCCAATAAATATAGAGAGTCCTACCCAAAACAGGTCAGCTTCCTTAATGTACCTGATTATTTGTATCCTGTCTTCTTCAGAGGTAATACTATATGAATACCAGACTAAAAAAACTCCCAAAGCAATTGGGAGTATGATTTTTAAGATCTTTTTCAGTTCTTTAGTCAAGACTATTTTAATAGATTAGTTTCTTCATCAGGGAACACTAAAGCCGGATTAAATTTTTTGGCTTCTTCAATATCCATTCGGGCATATGTAATTAAAATCAGAATATCACCTACTGCCACTTTTCTGGCCGCGGCACCATTTAGGGTCAGTTCACCAGTACCCCTTGGTCCTGGAATAACATAGGTTTCCAATCGTTCACCATTATTATTATTGACAATCTGAATTTTTTCACCTTGAATAATATTAGCAGCATCCATAAGATCTTCATCTATAGTAATACTTCCTATATAATTAAGGTCAGCTCCGGTAACGCGAACCCGATGTATTTTGGACTTGACAACTTCTATTTGCATGGCACAAAGTTAATTAATTAAGCGCTATATTATCTATGAGGCGCACCCCGTTAGCATAAACTGCTATAAAGGCCCTATATTTTGTATTTTTTTGTTTTCTTTTTACAGGTTTTAAAGTGTCCTGATCAGTAATTTTTATATATTCCAAATCGAATTCAGGCTGTTTATCAAATTTATTTTTAACCCAATTCATTACATTTAAAGCACTTTTCGTGCCAAATATTTCTTTGGCAGCCAAAAGTGTTTCATAGATAAATGAGGCTTTGTCCCTTAAGTCTTTTGGCAGTCTTTCGTTTCTGGAACTCATCGCAAGTCCGTGAGGTTCTCTGACAATAGGGCAGCCAATAATTTTAATTGGCATATTTGTTTTTTCAACTAATTTTTTAATGATTAATAGTTGCTGAAAATCCTTCTCACCGAAATAAGCTTTTGTTGGCTTAACAATCGAAAAAAGCTTCTCCACCACAGTTGCAACGCCTAAAAAATGATTCGATCTGAATTTCCCCTCCATTGTTGTGTCTAAACCATCAAAATCGTATTCCTTTGAACTGATGTTGCCGGAATACAATTCTGTTACTGACGGGGAAAAAACAATGAGTTCTTCTGAAACAGTTTTTAGAGATTCAAGATCTGTATCTAATGTGTTGGGATAATTTTTTAAATCATCTTGATTATCAAATTGGGTAGGATTTACAAAAACACTGATTATAACAACCTTAGTTTCGGAGATGGCTTTTTTAATTAAGGAAAGATGTCCTTTATGCAATGCTCCCATAGTAGGGACCAAACCAACAGCTGTTGAAGTGTTTTTTAATGTGGCCAAATGAGCTATTAGTTCCTTTTTGCTACTGAATAACAACATAATCAATTATAAAAGCCAGCAAACTTACTATAAATACTGCTATTCTACATTATTTTTGTAATTTTGCAGCTATGTTTTTCCGATAAACAAAATACATTTTTTTATGAATGGTAAAAAGATATTATTTGTATCTTCTGAATTAGTGCCCTACTTACCAGAGAATGAAGTTTCCTTAATGTCTTACGAAACGCCAAGAATGGTCAATAGTAAAAAGGGCCAAATAAGAATATTTATGCCAAGATATGGCAATATTAATGAGCGGAGGCATCAGCTGCATGAGGTAATCAGACTATCAGGAATGAATCTCGTCATCAATGATATGGACATGCCGCTTATTATTAAAGTTGCTTCAATACCCCGGGAGCGAATACAAGTCTATTTTATTGATAATGAGGAGTATTTTAAACGAAAAGCTACCTTTACAGATGAGGATGGTGAACTATTCCCGGATAATGATGAAAGGGCCATTTTCTTTGCTAAAGGAGTAGTAGAAACAGTAAAAAAATTGAATTGGTCACCAGATATAATCCATGTTCATGGATGGATGGCTTCACTTTTACCATTATACTTAAGAACCTATTACGCAGATGAACCACTATTTGCCGACAGTAAAATTGTAACCTCAGTTTATAGCAAAGGTTTTGATGGAAATCTGGATGGTAATATGAAGAAAAAAATATTATTTGATGGGATTACTGAGGATAATATCTCCCATCTAGAGTCTCCCACCTATAATAATTTGTTAAAAGTAGCTGTAGATTATTCTGATGCCATTATTTTAGCAGCCGAAGAAATTTCAGAAGATTTAAGTGAATATATTACCAACCTCCAAAAACCTCTGTTGCCATATGTTCCTTTACAGGAATTTGAAGAAACATATGCAAACTTTTATAGCACTGAAGTTTTAAAATAGGCCTCATGAAGATTTTTTTAAAATTGGTATGCTCTGCATTTGCAGTTTTGGTACTTATATTTAGCGCCGTTTCGTGTGATGAAGACCTTACTACAATTGGAGAGGGTCTTATTGGAGACGATCCTTTTGTAACAAATAAGGCGGTATATGACGTTTTTGTTTTTAACAAAAAAATCAATGCTGTTGAGACTAACAAACTTCCAATATACCAAATAGGAATATATAATGACCCGCTTTATGGTAATACAGAGGCAAGTATAACTTCTCAACTCAGATTGCAAGGTGGGATAGGGAATCCAACATTTGGACTTTATAGTCAGCAAAGAGAAGATAATTCTGCAACTGACCCTAACGAGACTGCAATTGAGGAGAATGAAACTGTAACGGAAGTAATTCTTTACATCCCTTATCTTCAAAACCCAAGTGGTGACCGGGATTTTGATGGTGTTGCAGACGCTTTTGATGTAGACCCCGAGGATCCAAATAGTGATAGTGATGGAGATGGCATTACCGATAATGATGAAAGAATAATTGGAACAAATCCGCTTAGTGATGATACTGATGGCGATGGCATAAAAGATGGAGATGACCCGGTGAACGATGTAAACGGTTATCCTGTAAAAGTAGACCTTGACAGCATTTATGGAAACCGGGAAGCACCTTTCAATTTCAAAGTTGAACAATCTACATATTTTTTAAGAAATTTGGATCCGGATACAGGTTTTCTGGAATCCCAGGAGTACTATTCAACTCAAGAATTTTCACCTGATTTCGTTTCTGAAGTGCTGTATGAGGGACAGGTAACAATATCAGATGAGGAAACATTAATATTTCCGGAGGACGATCCGAGCACAGAGGTTGATGAGTCTTTAGGGGCACCCCAGCGCATACAACCGGGGATTCAGGTAGTATTAAATCCTGCCTTTTTTCAACAAAATATTTTGGATAAAGAAGGCCAGACCGAATTATTAAGTCAAGCAAATTTTAGTGATTTTCTTAGAGGTTTGCACTTATCTGTTTCGGCTATTACCGATGATATTTTGCTTATTCTTGACATAACAGCTGCCACGATTACAATTGCATATGAGTTCGATAAGCTGGAGGATGAAGAAATAATTACTGACGAAGCGGAGTATCAATTGACATTAATTAGTAGAGATTTAACTTTTGGCACAATAACTGGCAATGCAGTTAACACTTTATTAAATGCACCATTTCCAGCTGAGATTGCAAATGATTTGGACACAAACGAAAATGCAGATAGGATATATCTTAAAGGAGGTTCAGGATCCTATGCGGAAATCCAATTATTTGAGGAAAATAACGGAGAAGACATTATAAACGAGATTAAAACAAAAAATTGGGTAGTTAATGAAGCCAATCTCATCTTTTATGTAGATAGAGAAACATTAGATATGGCCGGAATTATAAATGAGCCACCTTCATTATACCTTTTTAATAAGGAGACAAACAGACCACTATATGATCTTAGTGTGGCAAGTGATCCTGATATCAATAACAGAATTAATATTAATTATGGCGGGTCTTTGGAAAAAGAGAATAACAAAGGGGTTAAATATAAATTGAAAATCACTAATTATATAAATGACATTATTATTCGAGATTCTACAAATGTCACTCTAGGCCTCTCATTATCAGCAGATTTGTCAATTGTTAATTCTAAAAATGCCGTGCTTGACATGACTGAACAAGATTTACCGGTTAGTGCAACGATCACCCCTTTAGGAACTGTTCTATTTGGCAACAATGTTTCCTCGGAAGAAGAGGAAAAGCAGCTAAAATTAGAGATATTCTATACAGAGGTAAATTAAGATTGGTACATAATACACAACTTACAGTATTTTATCGTTATATAACCGAGTTTACAGCTAAGTTTTAATTTCTTCTTGTAAATTTGTTCATCTTCTAACCGGTTAATTGAACATATATGTGTGGAATTGTTGGATATATAGGATATAGGGATGCTTATCCCATAATCATGAAGGGTTTACAGCGCTTGGAATACAGGGGGTATGACAGTGCTGGAATTGCCTTATACGACGGAAATAAGATCAATCTGGCCAAAACCAAAGGTAAAGTTAAAGATCTGAAAGATCGATCAGAAAACAATATATCCTTAAAAGGGAATGTGGGCATCGGACATACAAGATGGGCAACTCATGGAGTTCCAAACGATGTAAATTCACATCCGCATTATTCTAATTCGGGAAATCTTATAATAATTCATAATGGGATTATCGAAAATTATGAATCCATAAAACAAGAACTTACTAAGAGGGGCTATACCTTTGAATCTGACACTGATACCGAGGTTTTGATCAATCTTATTGAAGAAGTAAAGAAAAAGGAAAAGGTATTACTAGGTAAGGCCGTTCAAATCGCCTTAAACCAGGTTGTTGGGGCTTATGCAATTGCCGTATTTGATGTTCAAAAGCCAGATGAAATTGTGGTTGCCAAACTAGGGAGTCCATTGGCAATAGGCATTGGTAAAGATGAGTTTTTCATAGCCTCAGATGCGTCACCTTTTATAGAATTTACTAATAATGCGATTTATCTGGAAGACCAGGAAATGGCTATTGTACGTCTTGGCAAAGAAATTAAACTGCGAAAGATAAAGAATGATGAGATTGCTTATCCTTTAGTACAGGAACTTCAATTTAATCTTGAAGAAATTGAAAAAGGGATGTTTGATCATTTTATGCTAAAGGAAATTTATGAACAACCAAGTGCCATTAAAGATACTTACAGAGGGCGATTGCGAGCTGATCAGGGTATAATAAAAATGTCCGGGATTGACCAGAATCTTGAGAAATTTCTCAACGCAAACAGGATAATTATTGTGGCATGCGGAACTTCCTGGCATGCTGGATTAGTAGCAGAGTATATTTTTGAAGATTTGGCAAGAATACCTGTTGAGGTAGAATATGCATCAGAATTCAGGTATAGAAATCCTGTAATTACAGAAAAAGATGTGGTTGTTGCCATTTCACAATCCGGTGAAACTGCCGATACATTAGCGGCGATTAAACTGGCTAAAGAAAAAGGAGCTTATGTATTTGGAGTCTGCAATGTAGTGGGGTCCTCAATTGCACGCGAGAGTCATTCTGGGGCATATACTCATGCCGGACCAGAAATTGGTGTGGCCTCAACTAAAGCATTTACAACACAAATAACAGTTCTGACTCTAATTGCTCTTAAACTGGCAAAAGAAAAAGGTGAATTTTCTGAATCTAAGTTTCATGAATTCCTTTCAGAATTAGAGACGATACCCAGTAAGGTTGAAAAAGCTCTTCAAACCAATCCTTTAGTTGAAATAATTGCACAGGAATATAAGGATTCGGAAAATTGTTTATATCTGGGACGGGGTTATAACTTTCCTGTAGCATTGGAAGGAGCGCTAAAACTTAAGGAAATAAGTTATATTCATGCCGAGGGATATCCTGCAGCAGAAATGAAACACGGTCCAATTGCACTTATTGATGAACAAATGCCGGTAATTGTAATTGCTACCAATAAAGGTCATTATGAGAAGGTAGTTAGTAATATACAGGAAATAAAGTCCAGAAAAGGAAAAATTATTGCCATCGTAACAGAAGGTGATGAACAGGTAAAAGAGTTGGCAGACCACGTGATAGAGGTACCTGAAACTATCGAATGTCTCACCCCGCTTTTGACTACCATACCACTGCAACTGTTATCTTATCATATCGCTATTATGAGAGGATGCAATGTAGATCAACCCCGTAATTTGGCCAAATCGGTTACGGTAGAATAAATTATTTAAGTTAAAATTATAAAAAAGGCGACCATAAAAATGGTCGCCTTTTTTTATTAAAATTATTAATTTATAAGTTTTTGTAGTATTAAATTGCGAAATTAATACTAAACAGCCCTACTTTTTTTGCTTTTTACATTTTCAACTTAAAAAATTCTGTATCTTGGTCACATACTAATTTAACTCAAAATTAACATGAGAAGAATCTTTCTTTTTTCCATACTACTGGTGGGCATAGGTGCCTATTCGCAGACTACCGTGAATGGAAATGTAACGGGTGAAAATGGCGAACCTGTTCCGGGAGCCAACGTTGTTATCGTTGGGAAAGCGATAGGAACAACCTCCGATTTTGATGGTAATTTTGTTTTGGAAACCTCTGAAGTACCTCCCTTCCAATTGAGAATAACGAGTATTGGGTATTCGGAGGCAACTGCTGATATTACAGCAAACAATCAAACAATTTCTGTTATCCTTGGTGAGACTCAAACGTTTTAGATGAGGTAGTGA
>Ga0265309_10000410_pt1 | contig 17021 bp, 17 predicted proteins | sample Helome_FD_192492 | JGI IMG/M metagenome (GOLD analysis project Ga0265309, IMG submission 192492) | Marine sediment microbial communities from subtidal zone of North Sea - Hel_20160524 (Illumina Assembly) | ecosystem: Environmental > Aquatic > Marine > Subtidal zone > Sediment ...
GGTTCTTGGGGGTATCTGGCTGTCCGAGATGGGGCGCGTTAAACAAGCCCAATAAGGGGCGGGTATTGCTGCTAGTCGGTGCTAATCTCAAGCGTGACCATGCCAAGCGATTCCATGACTTCAAACACCATGTCATCGGCATGCTGACAGGCGAATGCAATCTGGTCGAGCGTCGCGTATCCCATGTCCCAGTTTTCAATGTCGTCCAGTATGTTCTGGGTTTCCTGTTCATCCAGGGGAGGCACGTAGGTACTGAGACAGTTCGCCAGGTAAATCAGGTGGGTGGCATCACGGTTCGGTCCATCGTGAACCACCTCGTGGTGATTGCGGGCGCAATCTATCAGCAGCTGCGGCAGGCCCCAGTGGTCCATCAGCGCTTCACCCACGGCGGTGTGGGTAACACCAACCTGGCTCAACTCGGCGGTTAACAGGTCGACGCGCTTTTGAATCATGTACTCTTCCGCGGCAAGCATTCTGTCCGGAACCTTTTTAAATAGCAGCAACTTGCCAATATCATGCAGCAACCCCGCGGTAAACATCGATTCCGGCTCCTGGATTGCACTTATCTGCGTTGCCAGCTGACGTGCGATAATCGCCGTCTTGATACTGTGCTGCCAAAATACCTGCATCGAGAACGCCGGGTTTTCCTGTTCACTGAAAACACCTCGGAGGACCGAGCCGATCAGGATATGCTTGAGTCGTTCGCGGCCCAGCAATGAAACTGCCTGGGAAACCGAGGCAACTTCGTTCGGCATTCCGTAATAGGCACTATTGACCATTTTCAAGACGCGAGTGGTAATCGCGGGATCATTTTGAACCGTATCGCCGATCTTCTGCACGGTACTGCCTTCGTCTTCCAGCTGTTCGGAAACACGCAGGTAGATTTCGGGCAAGCTGGGCAAATCCTGGCCCTTGCCAATTAGCTGCTCCATGAGCATGGGTGATTGAATATCGAGTTCGGCGCTCTGCGTCATGCAATGAGCATAGCAGAGATATTTTTAAATACAGTGCCGTCTGTCCGGCCGATTCCCAGAGTTTCAAAACTTCATTCTTCCGCAATTATTTCTGAATTTAGAAATAATTTAAAACTTTATTATTCAATTACTTATATTCTTTGTCTAAAGTGCTTTATAATTTATAACTTACCCGGTTTCAACACGCATGAGTAATTTTCAAACAAGCCAAAACTCCCGAAATCGGGAACTTTAAATCGGGTAAAAACGAGTCAGACAAGTGATAGCAATTCGTTGGTTACCGCAACGGTACCCATGTCACCGCCAAATTCGAACGGGCGTATGCGCGCTTCGGCAAAGCCTCGGTAGATGACATTTTCGATCAATTGCGATGCATCTTGCAGCGCGGGTTCGTCGGTCTTGTCTGCAAGGTATTCGAGCATCAGTGCACCGCTCAGAATCGCTGCGAGCGGGTTAGCCTTATCCTGGCCCATGATATCGGGGGCGCTACCGTGGGCTGGTTGAAACAACCCGGTCTCATCCCCGATCTCGGCACAGGCTGCAATCCCCATACCACCGACCAGGCCGCCGGCAAGGTCCGACAGGATATCGCCAAACATGTTTTCAGTAACCAGCACGTCAAAGTCCCAGGGTCTCCGTATCAGATCCAACGCCTGTGCGTCGATATAATTGTAATCGGTTTGGATATCGGGAAATTCCGGCGCAATCTCATCGTAGATCTGACGAAAAAAAGCCATCGACTTGAACACGTTGGCCTTGTCGACACAGGTCAACATACCGCTGGAACCTCGCTGCTTGCGCTTACGCGCGAGTTCGAAGCCGAATCGATGCAGCTTTTCAGTCGTAGCCCGTGTTATCCGCAACACGTCGCGAACTTCCTGATTATCAAGCACTTCGCTTCTGCCATGGACTGCCGCTGAATAGAACAAACCCTCGGTCGACTCGCGCAAAATAACGAGGTCTATTTCCGAGGCACGGGGATCTGCCAGGCGTTGCGGAGCATTCGGATATACCCTGACCGGCCGCACCCCGGCATAAAGCTGGTAAATATCGCGTAAGCGCAGGTGTGGCGAGATTTCCGTACCGTCCTGGTACCTGATGTCCGGCAGTCCGATTGCGCCTAGAAAAATCGCATCCGCTTTCCCCGCAGCAGCTTCGCCACCTGCCTCGATATCGCGCCCCGTTTCGTGATAGTAAGCTGCACCAGCGGGAATCTCGTTGTAACTGAGCCGGGTATTCGAAGTTTTCTCGAGTGCCGCTTCAATGACAGCAAATGCAGCCTCGGTAACATCGATACCGATGCCATCACCCCTGATAACTGCGATTTGAAGTTTTGAACTAGCCATTTACAGTTTACCTCGACTGGATGCAGCAGTATAAGTTACAACAAGACTCCTTAAAGGTCCTTTTGGTGTTGGATATCGTACCTGGCGGCGGTGAAACAAATTTCTAGTAATTACTTTAAGTTATTTTCATATGTATTTGATTTTTAACGTCAATCAGTCACTCATTCTACAATCAAGTCACTGCCGACCGGGCAATATATTCCGGGCAGTCCCAAAGCCGGTTGAGCATGACATCTTCGATGATCGAAGCGGCTTTCCTCACATCTTCAACATCAATGTAGAGTGGTGTAAACCCGAAACGCAAGATGTCAGGGGCGCGAAAGTCGCCAATAACCCCACGCTCAATGAGCGCCTGCATCGCGGCATAGCCATTACGGAAACGGAAAGATACCTGGCTACCGCGGTGCGTGGCATCGCGCGGGCTTGCCAGTTTGAGGTCGGGACAGCTGGCCTCAACGAGCTCGATGAAAAGATTAGATAAGTTGATGGATTCCGCGCGTATATCATCAATATCAACCTGCTCCCAGATATCCAGGGACGCTTCCAGCGCCGTCAATTGCAGAATGGGTGGCGTGCCGACCCTCATTCGCTCGATGCCACGACCAGGTCGGTAATCCAGATCAAAATCGAAAGGCGATGCATGACCAAGCCACCCGCAAAGCGCTGGTCGTACTTCATCTGCCAACCCGGGTGCCAGGTAGATAAATGCTGGTCCACCCGGACCCGAATTCAGGTACTTGTACGAACAACCAACCGCAAAATCAGCCCCGGCGGCGCCCAGGTTTACCGGCAGCGCACCGGCAGAATGGGCCAGGTCCCAAATTGTCAAAATACCCTTTTCATGGGCTTTCGCGGTCAGGGCTTTCATATCGTGTAGGCGACCGGTTTTGTAATCGACTTCGGTGAGCATCAATACTGCGACATCTGTGGTCAGGCAATCTTCAACTGCATCCGGCTCGCATAGTTTGAGTTCGTGCCCCTTGTCGAGAGACTTGATGAGCCCTTCGGCCATGTAGAGATCAGTCGGGAAATTGCCCGTATCTGATACTACGGTCTTGCGATCCGCGTTAATTTCGAGCGCAGATGCCAGAGCCTGGTAGACTTTTATCGACAGCGTGTCGCCCATAACAACCGTGCCAGCCGGTGCACCGATAAGCTTGCCGATGCGATCGCCTACCCGGGATGGCTGGTTCATCCAGTCCGCCTGGTTCCAGGCGGTAATCAGCATACCTCCCCACTCCTCCTGCATCATTTTGCCGACCCTGGAGACGGCGGCTTTCGGTAAAGGTCCCAGGGAATTGCCGTCCAGGTAAATCTGGCCTGCAGGCAAATGGAATAGCGATTTGGTTTTGCCGAAGTCTGTCACTGATGATGCATTCTTGAGGGTTACGCTGTATCAGGCTAGTCTAACAACTTAATGAAAGACGACAATCGATGAATATGAAGATCGAGGACTGGGACGATGCCTACGCCAACGGAGTTCATATCGAGGGCGCGGCTGATTATCCTGAGAAATGGGCAGAGGAAGCACTGCAGTTCCGTCAATTGATGACCCAAAAGCAGCTAGCTGATTTAGATATCGCCTATGGTGACAGTGATCGACAGAGGCTCGATATCTTCCGACCGGAAGCTAACAACCACGGACTCGTAGTCTTTATTCATGGGGGTTACTGGCGTGCATTTGACAAGTCCTGCTGGTCCCACCTGGCAAGCGGAGCGATTTGTCGGGGCTGGGCTGTTGCAATGCCATCCTATGACCTGGTGCCAGCTGTTTCTATCGGCGAGATTACCCGCCAGATGGGGTCTGCTATCAACAAAGCTGCGTCTTTAATTGATGGTCCCATCCGGTTGACAGGCCATTCAGCTGGTGGTCACCTGGTAACCCGTATGATCTGCCAGGACAGCCCGCTTGCGCCAGATATCAGAAAACGAATTGATCGAGTTGTTTCGATCTCGGGCCTGCACGATATGCGCCCACTGTTGAAAACCAAAATGAACTATGACTTTCAAATGACCGAAGCCGAGGCCGTGGCAGAAAGCCCTGCCTTTAACCAGCCCATTACAGACGTCGAGCTGGTTTGCTGGGTCGGCGCTAAAGAGCGATCGGAATTTATTCGTCAGTCAGAACTGTTAGCTAATATCTGGACGGGGTGCGGCATACAGACCTCAGTTCATCAAGCAAAGGATCAACACCACTTTAATGTCATTGACGGTCTTGTTGATCCTCAATCGGCTTTATCTCGCACCCTGCTCGAGTAAGTAAAGCAGACACTCAGATTTTACAACTCAGCGGCGGCTAACGACCCATTTGAGACGCTCATAAAAAAAGCCACCCCAAATGAAATGGCTATTCGCGGATTTGTAAGACGGAAATCAGCTAACGCAGCCTGACCACATGCGAAAACTAGTATTTATTCAGGTCATTCTCGGGGATTAAATCAAAGCCAATTGGAATCTCGGCGATCTCTCTATCAATTACCACGCTTCTCTCTTCTAAGCCCCGGTTTCGTTTACTCAAAGCCCGATTTTGCATTTGCAAATGACGGTTATCATGCAGCAACTTCTTTATAATATTTCGTTGTTCGGAGGCAAGTGTTTCCAGACGCTTCACTTTTTCATTCATTACTGCTCTTCGCATAGTTGTAATATTTAGTCTACTCCTAGTCTGAATGGATACGCTCTGCCATCAAGGTTTCAAATTCAGAAATGCTTCTTTCGTCAGTGCACTCAATAACTTCTATCAGTGGCTGGTCGGTCGCATGTGAATTATTCCAATTGTTTATAAAGGCTTTCCTGCCGATCATCATGCGTTCCCGATACTTCGAATAAGTTGCGGAATCGTAGGCATCTATCAGTTGGGCCTGATCTTTTTTAAAAACATCATCCAGTTTCAAGAAATTGCGATAAACTTTATGGAGATTGTATCGAATCACGAGATCCCGCAAGTCATACTTTTCGTCGGGAATCTTAAATAACGTCAGCTCAAAACAGTTTAGGGGCTTGTTTTTATCGGTTGGATTCAGCGGCAGAACTTTATCGAAATAAAGCATGTTAAAAATTCCCAATTGCAGGGACGATGCAGGTAGCATCGCTTCGCGCGTATGCCCCAGGATCGGAGATCGATACTTGCGAGAGCCGGTGTTCAATGAAATCAAGCACCGGTATTTGGTAAATTTGTCTTCCCTTGTGTCGATATCGTAGTCACGTATCAACATGAGTTGTTTGTTACTGTCCAGCAGAATATCTGCAGGTTGACCCTGCTTTATTCCAATCGCATTTAGTTTTTCTACTATTCCCATGAGTTCTGCAGAAAAATTCCACCTTCTGGTTTGTGGAAACCCACTAAACTGCCAATCTAATATTGCTAAATACTATTATTAACAGGACTTTAACGGACATACTTATCACTTTACTTTATGAATTACAAGTAAGAACGTTATTCGCCGATTTTTCTAACGGTGTGATTCCTCCGGAAAAATATGATCTACCTACGATACTCAGAGTTTCCCTCACTTTTTTTAGCTTCGATTTAATTGTCGACTAGCAGTGATAGGGACTAGTAACTGAGAGTGCTTTGCCGGTCGCATATCTTTAACAATAGATCCCCAATCACTCTCCTGCTCATTGCCCACCTCCCGACCTGCATTCTAGGTCATTACAGGTGGTCCACTAAACCGGGGCAAGTCCTCAAAGCGGACTCTCACCCCTTGCTTCAAATCGCTTGCGTAACTGACACTTTGTCCGATTGCATGCGCTTGTTAGGCATTTTTTGGTTGTATCTTTACCGCTGTTCCATAAGCTAACAATTCTGCGGAGCCTTGCATTACTGGCGAGGTGGTAAACCTCATAGCAACGATACCGTTCGCATTTTTACTCTTTGCTTCAACAACCATTCTATCTATTGATTGTTCCCGGGATTCGGCAAGCATTTTTGTGTACTCATGAATTTCCCCACCTATTATTGTTCTTAATCCAGCTAGTATATCTTTACCAATGTGCCTGGTTCTTATCGTGTTACCTCGGACCAAGCCTATGGTTTCGATTATGTCATGATCCGCAAATTCGTCTTGCGTGGTAATAAGCATTATTTATCAATCTCCTTGGAGTAGTAATCGTCCTCTTTATTTCGCATTCGCTCTTTTACTACTTTGACTAGTAAAACTCCAATGCCCGACATTAGTAGAAGGCCTAGTAGACCAAACGGAAAAGCCGCTATCATGCCCACAAACATCGCAATTAAATAAACTACTGCGACAATCGATAATAGTGAGTATCCCCACTTTTCATAGTTGTCCATAAATTCTCCGTAAATGCCTAACAATCTATTTAAAAGGTCTTCGACCTTTTAATAATTATTATCGGATATACCTGATAACTGAAAGGGAGAATTTTTATTGCACCCATATTATTGATATTCATCATTTATTTGGTACTGACAAATTAAGTGCTGTTCGGTGAGAATTACCGGATGGAAAAATCAAAGCTTGGAACGAAGCATCGAAATAAAATCTTCTTTCTTTATCAATTCCCATTTCCCGTTATTCTTTGTAAATGGCGCTTTGGTTCTCGATGGTGATGAACTTGATGCCGCCTGGATAAACAAAGTCGGGTAACCCCGGCCACCCCATTGAGAGTATAAATTTTGATCTGACGAGCTGTGTTCAGGATTAATCTTAACTTTAATAAAACGGGCTAGCATCTCGTTGACGGTAGGGTCCTCAAAGATATTTTTATGTAGCTTTTTACAATAGCCACACCAGTCTGTATAACCGTAAATAAATATCGGTTTTTTTTCTCTGGCGCTGATTTTTAGGGCCTTAACGTAACCAGATTTATCATGTAACCATCCAGAGCTATTGGTGCTATTGGAACTCGTTGCCACAAAGTTTTGCGGAGCGCTGATCGCAAGCGATGGTGTTGTAGAAAAATTGGTCTTGCTTAGATCCAGGCTCTCAGCCGTGCTATTTGGACATGTTTTATCGGTGTATACAGTTTTACCTTTTATTTTGCATTTGTTGACCTGAGCGAAGCTCCCGGTAGAAAAAACGAGAAACAACAAGCTAATAATAATGGCTTTGACCAAGTTCTCATTATTCTGTTTCAATGACGCATCCATACCACACCAACACAATACTTCCTGAGGCTATCAAGTAAATATAGCAGAGTATAATCGGCATGCTGAATTGCCCCGGGAATCACGGAGGGTGCTGTCAACTTAAGGATCAATCGATCAGACTAATAGGCATTGACAAGTTATCTAATGAGTGTGGGCTGGGGTACCACAATGAGTGGTGTTTTAGCATGGATACATGATTAGAATCCCCACATTGACTCCTAGTATTCGACATTCAGATGTATCAAATCCTCACTTTATAGGCACGAAATTGGTTAACTTGTCAGTACCGTTATTTGTATTAACAAGGAACTATCAGAAAAGAGGTTACTCCCTATCTCACAACGTATACTTTTTGGTAATACTTAATAAAATCGGACGCTCAAATTTGAGACTTCAGGGTCGGCTAACGACCCAACCGAGACATTCATACCCTTGCTCAACTGCTCGCGCAGCGGGAATTTTGTCGGACTTCAGAGTCTTGTTATTCATTTAATTTGATTATGTTATAACCCGCATCTTGCCAACCATCGATACCCGGCTTTAAGTTTACAGCTTTGGCATAGCCCGCCTCATTTAAAATAGCAGTTGCTACAGGACCTTTTGTAATACCGTCACCACAATAAATCACGATACTTTTACTTTTTAGGTTTTCATATACCAGGGGTATTGCAACTTTCAATACACTTAACGGTAGCGATATTGCACCCTCGATATGCCTATCATCGAAACGATCTTTTTCTCTGACGTCAAAAATAATGGCACCGTTATCGATCAAAGATTTGGCTTCTAGAGCATTAATATTTGTTATATCGGGACCTCTGGAGTTTAAGGCTACAACAATTACAGCTATGAAAAGTAGAGCTACAAAAGGTAATTGCTCTTGATTAAATTTCAGTTCTTTTAGCATAATATATTCTCCTGAGTTGCACGCTAATAATCCGATATAAAACTGGGTCTTGTAATATATTGATTAGTATAGCCTTATATTTAAATGAATTTTTATGACTTAATTAGGCATGCAAGGCACTTTCTGATTATCGTAAAGTAACGAATTAAGCTGGTCGCATAAAGGCCTGCAATGTGCCGTTTGCAGAAGCTAACAAATAAATTCTGAGTGACCGCCCGTGGCCGTTTCGAGAAGCTCGTGGAACTTATGCGAGCGTCTGTTTTGGAGCAAGCCTAACCTTAAATCTCTTTTATCAACTGCCGAGTTCGACCCTTTCGAGACCCTCGATTATCGCGCAATTTATTATTGCCCCTTATTCGCTATTGCAAAGTAGATCAATTCTTCCGTAGTGCGCGACGATGGGTTCTTCTGTATCGTCGTTGTCAGTGAAGATAGCAATACCGTAGATTCCGCCTTTCCGAGCTTCCCCGAACGCTTTCATGTAGTCATCGCTCAAGTTTGCGTGGTCTATTACTAATTCCTGATCGGTGTGACTACCCGTGCGGACGATTATTGTGCGTACATATTTCTTATGATATGGGCCTGTGATTATTTCGCCTATTCGATGTTGTTTATTGGCCCATACATACTTCAATGTAGGAACAGGTTTATCTCGGAACAGTCCGGGATCCCCAAACAAAATAAAAACCGAAGCGGCAACATCGTCCATGCCTTTGATACGGAGATCGGAGCTTGATTGCGGCTTCGGTACGAACCAACTCCAGCGCAACCTGTTGCAATCGAGATTAATCGGCTCAAACAACCGATACAGGATGGATGCCGATTTGTTGCCAATCGCTTCTATCGTATGGCCAAGAGTCGAATTGACCCGATTATAAGTCGTGTCTCCTCGCCTGAGTCGGCGATGTTCCCAGTCTTTGCTGAGTTCCAATTCAGGATTCAATAGAACGATAAGGTTGTCACGTCTATCTAGTGGCGTTTTGCCTGGTGTGGTGCAGCTAGCGCAAAGTGCCAGAAGGCATGCTCCACACCAACGAAATGACAAATTTTTTAAGTATCGTACAAATTGAGGCTGACTTGATATTTCGCAAAAAATCACTTGCCTTACCTTCAGTCTCGACCAGAAATTCGTGGTGTTCAATTTTGCGTGGTATGCATCACGTCCTTTGCAAAGAGATAATCTGTCTCGGCAGCTTGCTTATGGCATATAACGCAGTCTGGTAGTTTTCCCTCATCCCAAATATCCGTACCCGATTCATCGTATACACCGTACCACCAATCAGCGTTCTCTGAGTCATAGCCAGGAGGCATTTTCACCATGATGGTTATCTTTAGGACCTTCGTACCACTCGAATCTGTGTGTATAGGTTTTACGATTTTTGCGCATACCTGATATGGCGACGAAGCCGACAAATAAGTCTCTTCAGCTATTTTATTGACGTAAATCTCCACCCAGTTGTTATGATGTCCCTTTGATTTGACTGGTTCCGGTGTAACGCTGGTCCAATCCCGCCAATCTTCAAATGTCATTATCTTGCCGTCGCAGCCTTGCGCAACCGCGCCTGTTTCTGCTCCGATCGCATTTATCGAGTTTAGGATTAGAGCACCACTGAGATAAACTAATAGCCTTGCCATGAGATATCCCCTTGAACTCTACCAGCAGGATTAATAGGTTTTTGACTTTAGTTACATGTTAACACTTTATCGGTAGGCGTCCGCTCCTGGTCGTAGGTCGCCACTGGTAAGAAATTTTTCAGCGTCTGTTTTGGATCAAACTTGGCCGCAACGATGCTTGAGCGACTTGTTACAATGCTAATCAATAAGTGCTTGAGAGTTGAGGTGAAATTGGTAGATCTCAAATGAGCCCTCCAAGTCTAATAGCCTTATGCTTATTTGGGCATCCTCGTTTTCGTAATGCGCCAAGACACTATAAGTTACTATAGTGTTTGCCCCCTCACGAACTGTAGTGCTTGAAGTAACCTGCGAAAATTGTGGCTCATCTATTGACTTCAATGCACCAAGCCTAGAGAACCACTTGAGTAACTTTGAAAAATCTTCATCAGAAATGTTATCAAACGTCGAAGGTACGAATAACGGCTTAGATTTTTCAGGATTCCACTCAGATATTATTGGGATAACCTTCTTGATATAAGGCACGGCGGTTTCACTGTACTCTGACCTTTTGTAGCCCGTATATGCAGCTAACAGAACGAACAAAACTATTAAGCCTATTAAGAGTATCGCAATCCACTTCAAAATTTTCTTAAACATCAAACTTCCTTTGCCTTGTAACAGTATGATTGAAAAGTCTTTGACCTATTAAATGATATTAGCAAATAGGCCTGATAACCGCCGCGTTATAAGCTACATGCGAGAGTCCGCTAGTGGCCGGAGGTTGCCTCCGACAAGAGTCTTATGAGCGTCTCCTTTGGAGAAAATAGACACTCAGAATCGATATTTCAGCGCCGCTAACCGACCCACAACGGGCACCGGAGTCCAGGCATTGCATCTTCTAATTTACCGGGGTGTGCGGAAATGCTCTCTCTTTACGTCGGCTTATTCGCAACACATCAAGTGCGGCTAGCAGTGCCACCACCGAGCAAAATAGCATCATGCCAAGAAGCTGATAGGGTCCGCCTCCCTCCGTTAGGATCACAGCTTCGATTGATGTCAGCACCGCTCCGCCGCCAACCGCTAATGCGCCTTTCAATCCTGAAGCGCTGCCAGCCAACTTGGGTCGAACTGATAGCGCACCTGCGTTGGCACTCGGCATGGTTAATCCATTACCCAATCCGACAAACACAGTAGCGCCAAACAGTGAGAAAACATTTACGAACCCTGTTAGGAATAATGTAAGCCCCCCTATAAGTCCGACACAGGCGACGATCCTGCCAGCAATCATCATCGTGGTTAACGGGTATCGTTTCGAGTATCGACCAGAAAGGAAGCTGCCTAGCGCAAAGCCCGCAGTAATAGTCCCCATAAAGAATCCAAGCTCGGCTGGCGATAATTCAAGAATCGTTTCTGCTACTAGCGGCACCCCGGTTATAAAGATATAGAACGCACCCACCGAAAATGTAATGCATAGCGCGTAACCCCAGTAACGCCGTGATCGAAAAAGATCAGGATAGGCCTGAAACTGTTTCGTGAAAGTCTCTGACGGACTTTTATTGGTCTCGCCCAGATCGATCCAACATAGGACAAGCGCTGCTAACCCCAGAACTGTAAAAAACAAAAAACTTGATCTCCAGCCAAATAACTCATCCAGCACTCCGCCAACCATCGGCCCCAGCATCGGTGCGACTGCCATTGCCATTGAGACGTAGCCCATCTGGCTTGCCGCCTCCTGCTCAGGCGCAGAGTCTCGGATTATTGCGTATGGAAGTACTCCGCCAGAGATAATTGCTCCCTGCATTACACGAAAAGCCAGGAAGGTCCAGATATTGCTTGCCAGCATACAGCCCAGAGATGCCAGAATAAATATTACCAATCCAGACAGAAGTACAGGGCGACGTCCAAACCGGTCGGACAATGGCCCTATGATAAGCTGTAACACTGCCGTGATTCCTAGATAGCCCGCAACCGACAGGCTCACAATGGTATAGTCGGCTTGAAACTCTTCCGCGATATTTGAAAGTGAAGGAAGAAACATGTTTAGTGACAGAATCGATAGCCCAGTGAGGAACACCAGCGTAAAAAATCCCGGAGGGGATGTGGCAGCATATTTCATAGAAAGCCCATTTATTTCGTAGACATAAAAAAACCCCTCCGGCATGTCGCCTAAAGGGGTTTCTAGTGTTCGATTAAGAAAATACCCGCTACGGCGACAGCCCTAGGTTCCCTACGACAGTTACCACCACAGCGGCCTGGATGTAGTCTACTGAGCGAACTGGTTGATAAATCATTGCGGGTTTCATTAAAAGCAGCTTCTATATTATAAAATTATTGAAATCTCTGGGTTCCATTTAAACACATATTCATACGGAGTCCATTTTTTACACTCCGTCTTTTAAGTTAAAGATAAAGTGTTGCGTCGATCAGTTGAACCCACCGCCGTTTTCTGACTCTGAAATTGTGAATATGATTGTCCGCTTTGGAGGCGGCGCAAGCAACCAGGCACAAATTCCCACGTTCTCCAGTAGATACAAGAAACCAATAGGTGAGTAGTTACATTAAAATACACTCATAAGTTGTTGACTTACAAGGGTTTAAGAATCGTGTCTGGAGAGATTGTGCGGCACATCCTTGTGCCGAACCCCTAAAGTGCGTCAAAATTTGCATTACTGTCATCCTGTGGCTTGACCACGGGATCCAGTGGATGATGTTGAGCTGTTGTCACTGGATACCGCGGTGGGGCCGCGGTATGACAGTAGGTATAAAAAAACCCCCTGACGGGGGCTTTTTTTGGATGGCGCGCCTGGAGAGATTGTGCCGGGCGTCCTGCCCGGCACCCCTGCGGTCGGCGGTAGGCCGCCCTTCGGGGCCGCGCCAAAGCGCGCCCAAAATCGCTCCCGGCGATTTTGTCGAACTTGGAGTTCTCATCTGATCCCGCAGGAACACAATCCATAAAAAAACCCACCTGAAGGTGGGCTTTTTTATAGATGGCGCGCCTGGAGAGATTCGAACTCCCGACCGCTCGGTTCGTAGCCGAGTACTCTATCCAGCTGAGCTACAGGCGCATAATTTGAAGGCGCGATTCTACGGATAATTACCTTATTTTGCCAGTGCATTTTGACCAGCCTTGCTGGATCCCGCGGTCAAGCCGCGGGATGACAGTTCTTGAGCCGCGGGATGACAGTTCTTGAGCAGCGGGATGACAGTTTTTGAGCGGCGGGATGACGGCAGACATCTTAGCCGATGTATTCACGCTTTACGTGCGCACCGACGTTACACAAAATTTCATAAGCTATGGTTTCCGAGCAATCGGCGAGGTCATTGATGTCCAGCATTGCCCCAAATAGTGTGACTTCATCATCGACGCAGACATCGGACAGATGGCTGACATCGACCGTAATCATGTCCATCGACACCCGTCCGACGACATCACACTGCTTGCCACGTATTACGACCTTCGCTGTATCGATCTTGTGTCGTGGGTAGCCATCCGCGTAACCCGTTGCCACGACCGCAATCGTCATATCATCGGGGCAGGTGAAAGTATTGCCATAGCCGATCAGGTCACCTTTATGATGTGGATTGACCGCGAGCACCAGGGACTTCATGGTCATCGCCGGCCGCAGTTCGCGCCGTGCTTCCTTACGATCAGACATCGGGTCAGCTCCGTAAAGTGCTATGCCGGCGCGAGCCCAGATACGGTGGGTCTCGGGCCAGCCCAGGATACCGGCCGAATTCGCGATCCCCCATTCGTAGTCATCGAGTCCAAGTGATCTGACCTGGTCTATCTGAAATTCAGTGAACACATTATCGGCGTCATCTGCATTAGCCAGGTGCGTCATCATTCGCAGGCTGCCGAGCGTGTCCAGGCCAGCCAGGTAATCGACAATCTCGCACGCCCGGCTTTGCGGAAAGCCGAGTCTTCCCATGCCGGTATCAATCTTCAACCAGACTTTCAGATCGCCGAGATCTGCCACATCGCGTAAACAGTCGAGATGAAACTGGTGATGCAGCACCGGGTCGAGCGAATGATCGATACAGGCCTGCAGTTCCTCAGTGCGCACAAACCCACCCATAACAATGATTTTCTGGGTGATTCCCGCTTTTCGGAGCGCCATCCCCTCGCCCACCGCGGCTACCGAAAAAGCATCGGCATCCTTAAGTGCGGCTGCGACCTCCAACGCACCATGACCATAGGCATCGGCCTTGATCACGGCGATCAGTCGATTGCCGCCTGCAGCCTCTTTTAAATACCGGTAATTGTGTCTTAACGCTTCGAGGTCGATGATTACGCGTGAATGTCGGTTCGCCCCATGGCTATTCAAACTCGCCACCATATTGATCGAACGCAAGATTTTCGAAACGCGTGTACTGTCCGAGAAATGCCAGTTTAACCATACCTATGGGACCGTTACGCTGCTTTCGTATCAACAACTCGGCTACACCCTTTTCCGCACTTTCCGGATTATAAACCTCGTCTCGATAGATAAATAAGATAACGTCGGCATCCTGCTCGATACTGCCCGATTCACGCAAGTCTGACATAACAGGGCGCTTGTCGGGCCGACTCTCGACGCTACGATTTAACTGCGAAAGCGCCACCACCGGTACATTCAGTTCCTTCGCCAGTGCTTTAAGCGAACGCGAAATCTCGGAAATCTCGGTTGCCCGGTTCTCGGTCGAGCCCGCAACCTGCATCAGCTGCAGATAATCGATAACCACCAGGTCCAGTCCATGCTCACGTTTCAGGCGACGCGTACGTGCACGCAACTCGGTTGGCGTCAGGGCCGGCGTATCGTCGATAAAGAGCTTTGCTTTTGAAAGCATGTTGACCGATGAAATAAGCCTCGGCCAGTCATGATCATCAAGCTTGCCGGTACGTAAATTGTGTGAATCGATGCGTCCCAGCGAGGACATCATACGTATTGCAAGCTGCTCGCCCGGCATCTCCATGCTGAACACGGCAACCGATCTTTCATTATTGAGCGCCGCATTTTCGGCAATATTCATCGCGAGGCTGGTTTTACCCATCGAGGGACGACCGGCGACGATAATCAGATCAGAATTTTGCAAGCCCGAGGTCTTATCATCAAACAGGTTGAATCCGGTTGCTATCCCGGTTATCGCTTCCTTGGTGCGATACATCTCCTCTACCCGCTTTACGGCACGCCCCAGCAAATCATTGATTGCTTCAAAGCCCTCGCGACTGCCGGCACTTTGTTCGGCAATCATGAATACCTTGCGTTCGGCTTCATCCAGTAATTCCTTGCTGGGACGGCCATCCGAGTTGTAGGCGCTGGCTGAAATTTCATTGCCGATCTGGATCAGGCTGCGCAATATCGAGTACTCTCGCACGATATTGGCGTAAGCCTTGACGTTAACAGCGGTTGGAGTGTCGTTGGCGAGAATACTCAGGTAAGCAAGTCCGCCGATGGATTCAAGCTCGCCCCTGGAACCCAGCCATTCAGAAACAGTGACGATGTCGTAGGGTTTGTCATCGCCAACGAGCGCGTTGATCGCCCTGAATATCAGGCAGTGGTCGTGACGGTAGAAATCCTGCTCATTAACAATGTCTGCGATATAGTCCCAGGACTTGTTATCCAGCATTAATCCCCCGATTACCGACTGTTCCGCCTCCATTGACTGGGGCGGGACCTTGAGGTCATCGACACGCTGGCTCAATTCCGCCACGCGGGAGGAAATTTCAGACATATTTGACGTAATGGAAGATCGACATGGGTCGGTAATGATAAACCTTTTTTGTCGACACAGAAAAGAAAAAGGCCACTAAAGTAGCAGCCTTTTAAAAATTACTACGGATTGGGACCTATTGCTCCTCACCGGTTATGTTTATCGTTACCTGGGTGTCGATATCGGTGTAAAGATGAATATCTACAATATGCTCGCCAACGACTCGCAATGCGCCCTCCGGCATACGGATTTCGCTTTTTTCCACGGTTTCACCAAGCGCTGCGATCGCATCACAGACATCGCCGACCCCAATCGAGCCAAACAGTTTACCTTCGGCACCGACCAGCGCAGTGACTTCTATAACACCCAGTGCTTCGACCGCCTGTTTGCGAGTCTCGGCAGTCGCTTTGGCCTCGACAGCGGCTTTTTCAAGTTCCGCACGACGCGCTTCAAACTCTGCCACGTTCTCAGCGGTTGCAACCTTGGCCTTGGCCTGTGGTACCAGGTAATTACGCGCAAAACCGGACTTGACGTTGACCTTGTCACCGACCGAACCCAGGTTTTCAATATTTTCCAAAAGGATAACTTCCATCAGATTACCTCTTCTCAAAGTTCATTTTCATCACTTGGCTTTGCAGAATTCTTTCTGAAAACCAACCAGTTATCAATCACCCCGGTGATAGCGGTTAACGCCACCACCTGCGGGAAAACCAGCAATAGCGTATAAAACAGTACCAGCAACAGGCGTACCTGCTTGCGCGGTGCAAGTTTGCTGTGTACCACCGCTATACCCTGAAACATAAAAGCAATCACGACCAGGAATGACAGGCTGCTCAACCAGGGTTGCTCAACCCAGAAACTAAGCACCATCAACCCCAGGGCCGCGAGTGCGGCAGGTTTTCCGAGCGATAAGGCACGGAATTCCTGGCTAAAACCTTGCGACCCGGCAAGGCTTGCCTGCATCCATCTAGCGACCAAAACGATCAGCATGAATACCAGGTAGGCCATCGCCACTATCGCTAACACGAACAGGCGCACCAGCTGGATGTTTCTTTCGACCAGCGTTTCATCCATCTGGTCGCCCTGCCCCATGCGCTGGATTACCTGAGAAATCATCTCGGCTTCCAGGCTACTCCAGGCCAGGTACTGAACTGCAATAACAATCGCACCTAAAGCCAGGCCCACCAGCATCGTCAGCGCCAGTGACTTGCTAGTTCGCAGTGTCTGCGTCAGCAAGATAATCGGCAACCATTGCACCAGCCCGGTCCATAATCCCAGCTCAGGAGCACTGATCAAAACCCATGCAACCAGGGTGATTCCCAGGATCGAGACCCCTATTGCCTTGAGCCCTGATATTGACCCCTGGGTCAATA
>Ga0265309_10000411_pt1 | contig 16991 bp, 17 predicted proteins | sample Helome_FD_192492 | JGI IMG/M metagenome (GOLD analysis project Ga0265309, IMG submission 192492) | Marine sediment microbial communities from subtidal zone of North Sea - Hel_20160524 (Illumina Assembly) | ecosystem: Environmental > Aquatic > Marine > Subtidal zone > Sediment ...
CCTGCTGGGCATGATGACGCGCTTCACCGAGGCCGATGTCGTGGTCGTCGGTCTGATCGGCGAGCGCGGCCGCGAGGTGAAGGAATTCGTACAGAATATTCTCGGCGACACTGGCATGCAGCGTGCAGTTGTCGTGGCGGCGCCGGCCGATGAGCCGCCGCTGATGCGCATGCACGGGGCCTGGCTGACGACCGCCATTGCCGAGTATTTCCGTGACCGCGGCATGAAAGTACTTATGTTGATGGATTCCCTGAGTCGTTTTGCACAGGCGCAGCGCGAGATCGGGTTGGCCATCGGCGAACCACCGGCAACCAAGGGTTACCCGCCGTCGGTGTTTGCCAAGCTCGCACAGCTGGTGGAGCGGGCTGGCAACGGCAGCGATGTAGCCGGATCGATCACGGCGTTTTATACCGTGCTGGCGGAAGGAGATGATCAGAATGACCCGGTGGCTGACGCGGCCCGTGCGACGCTGGATGGTCACCTGCTGCTGTCACGGGAAATTGCCGAGTCCGGCCTGTATCCCGCCATCGATATCGAGTCGTCGATCAGTCGTGTCATGCACGATATTTCATCGACCCGGCAGCAACAGGCGGCGCTGCAGGTAAAACAGTTGTACGCGGCCTATCGCCAGAACCGGGATCTGATCGCGGTGGGTGCCTACCAGCATGGCAGCGATCCGCGCATCGACAGTGCCATCGCCTTCCATCCGCGTCTGCGTGAATTCCTGCGGCAGGATATCCGTGAACCGGTGACGCTGGCAGACAGTTTGCATCAGCTTGAACAATTACTGGTGACAGAACCGGCTGTCGTGGACAGTCATAACAAGGAGAATTATCAATGAAACCGTCGAGACGATTAGGCCCGGTTATCGACAAGGCCCGGGAGAGTGAACAGGCCGCTGCCCGTGCACTGGGCGAGGCGCATACCCGCGTGGACGGCGCCGCACAGAAACTGGCGGAACTGGAAACCTATCGAAGCGAATACATCGAAGGCCTGCAACACAAGACACGCAACGGCCTGAACGCCATGCAGATGAAGGATTACCGGGTTTTTCTCGGTCGCCTCGACGAGGCGATACGCCAGCAGCAACAGGTGCTGGCCGGGCTGGAACAGGAAGCGGGACATGCCCGGCAAGGCTGGCTGCAGGAAAAACAGCGGCTCGGCGCGCTCGACAAGCTGAATGACCGGCACCGGCAGCAGGAACGGTCAGACAGTGACCGCCGTGAGCAGTCGGAGTCCAATGAGCATGCACTGCAGCGCTGGCGGCGCATCCCCGGCTGAACTGTCCTGAAAAACTGGCCTGGAAGTTGCATCGTACTATCCAGGTCACGATCAGGGCACAGGGACGTCACTATGGAAAAAGCGATTCAGGCGATCGATATCGCCACAACGGCTACGGGAAACAAGGGAAAAACGCAGGGAAAAGCCGAAGGGAACGGTGAATCCACGCCGTTTTCGGAGGTGTTGTCCCCTGCCCGCGAGCAGGCGGCCCGCCCTCCGGTGGAAGAGCGCACCGGCGATACAGGCGGCAATCCCTTGCCGGGCGAACAGACTTTGCCGGAAGGTGGCGCGCAGCACGCGGCCACCGTGGAGCAGGAGGTCATATCGTCACTGCTGAACCACGCGGACCTGGAGCAAGTCGCGCAGGTCGAACAGGTCGTGGAAGTCGCGCAGGTCGAGCACATCGAGCTGCCGGACGGGGCTGTGCTAACGGCTGAACCAGCCGCAAATGCCGTGCTACCGGCCGCATTGGCGGCGATACCGGTAGCACCCGTTGAGGTGCCGGTTGTGAATGGTACAGACACCCGGCCGGCGGGCGAGCGCGACAGCGCGGTCGTCACCGGGGCCGGTGTGCGCCTGCCGCAGCCTGCGGCGGATCCGGATGAGGCGGTGAGCGTGGTTCGGGACGTTGTCCGCAATACTGCAAACCGCGGCGAGGCCGGGGCCGCCGTCCCGTCACAACCATTACCGCCGACCAGCAACGGGTCGACAGGGTCGGTCACGGATGCCGTGCAGGCGGCAGTCCGCGCTGGCATGCAACAGGCGCTGGCCGCCCAGGTGGCGCAGGACGGCCTGCAGCAGTCACTGGGGGGAAACCGGCAGGCGGCACGTTTGCTGAACGGTATCGCCAGGGCGAATCCGTCGACGGAGAATACGGCAGCATCCTTTACGCCGTTATTGAATGATATCGCAAACATCTCCACACCGGCGCGGGTTGCGATCCCGGTCGGCGGGGCGGGCTGGGGGCGTGCGGTCGGTGAACAGGTAGTCTGGCATGTAGCGCAGAACATTCACGCGGCCAACCTGCGCCTGAACCCGCAACACCTGGGGCCTCTGGAGATGCAGGTTCAGATGGAGGGTGACAAGGCCACTCTCGCGTTTGCCAGTCAGCATGCAGCGGTTCGTGAGGCACTGGAATCGGCATTACCGCGGCTGCGTGAAATGTTTGCGCAAAGCGGTCTCGATATTGTTGACGTTAATGTCTCGCAAGAGAATGCACCCGGCCGGCAGGAACAGCATGCGACAGTTGCAAACAATAACTCGAGTGATGATGATTTATTGATGGCCAGTGAACAGGCTATCGGCCCGGAATCCGGGTCAATGGAAGCAAGCGGACTGGTGGATTATTACATCTGAAATACTGATACAGGTGCGGCCTGCAACCGCGATAATATTTTCGCGCACGCGGTGCGCTCCTGCAGCGAATAGTTCACCCGCACGTGTAGTCTCACATGGCCGCGTTACCGGGTAACCATGAAACCTCGTGCCCACCCGCACCGTCATTCCCGCGCAGGCGGGAATCCAGCCAATAAAAGTGCGCTGAGTCTTAACCTGCCGGCCTGATTCAAATGGTGCAAGCTTTTCTAAAAGACAGTGGCAAACGGATGGACTGGATTCCCGCCTGCGCGGGAATGACGAGAAATTAATTGTTGTTGCGATAGATTTTTCCGTGTAATTCCGTGGCTGATATTTTTTATACATGTTTTGGCCGTGCAGGCATACTTACCGCTGGATTCCCACCTCAGCAATTGCTCCATGCATCGCCTAAAGCGCCTACTGTTGGTGCTCTCGGCTCTGGCATCCTGATTCGCTCTACCTCGTCCATCCCTGGACTCGTACCTCCTGCATGGCCCAGGCCAGCCTCTCGACCGGTCCCCGGTCTCACCTCCTCCCTGCAGTCGTGCGCGGGAATGACGCGAGAATATTATGCCCGCAGGCGCGAATCCCTGTTCAGACCCAGGGCAGCTTGCAGAAAATCGGCCTGACGGTTTTCCCTGAAGACTGCAAGGCCCCTGCGGGCCATGGGTGCCCAGGTGCCGTCATCAATCATCTCCCGGCAGGTTTCGACCAGCCTGTCGTAGGGTGCCTGCACGATACCGTCCTGCACGGATTCAAGCGCGCTGTCGAGTGGCGAATCTTCCGAGACAACGCATACTGCATTGGCAAGCAGCCAGGAAATACGCACGATCTCGAATATTTTCGCCGGGTAATAGTGAATATTGAGCACCAGCTTGCTGCGTGCGATGACCGCGTCGCGCTGCTCGCCATACACCCCGAACAGCGTCTCGACCTGCAGGCCTGCCCTGACCAGTGCCTCGAGTATTGCCAGCCGGCGCGCGTTGATCGAACCGTAGAACAGCACATCGATGTCCTGGTCCGGTGCGGGCGCGATACGTTGCAGCACGTCGCTGAAGCCGATCGGGCAATGCGTGATGTTGCTGATGCCGAGTTTTTCCAGCTGTTCGATATTGTAGCGGCTGTAATCCCAGACAGGGTGGCGTTTCAGTAACTTGAGATAGTCCGTCGTCAGCCACTCGGAGCCGGGTGTGATCTGTTCCAGGTTGAACAGGATGCTCTTGCCCGGGGGTTTTACACCCGGCATGTCCGGCAGCAGGTTGGCACCCAGGACGATGGCCCGGCTGCGGATGCGCGCCCTGTCCTGCACGACGGGTACTCGCATGCCAAGCTCGCGGAAGCCGTCCTGCAGGCCGATGGCGACCTCATGGAAGGCCGCGGCGTGGGCATACCCCGGTGGCGTTACGATCCAGATACAGTAGGCGTCTGACATGGTGCGTGTTGCTCAGGCAGCCGTGGTGCAGTTCTCGTCCAGCGTGTCATAGCCGAGCGACTGCATGATGTCACGCTTGCGAAAACCCCGGTATGCGGACAGCAGCTCCGGATTATTCGTGAAGGCATAGCGCCGCGCGGGATTGACCTGTGCGACCGCGGCCTGCAGCAACTCCGTATCGGCATCAAGCCCGGCAAAGTCTGCCAGCGTGCCGAGTTCCTTAACCGGATCGGCGAGAAAGTCCTCATAACGGACACGGATGGCATTTGCGCCGAATTGTTTTTCCAGCACGAGCGCCTGTGCCGTGTATTCCTCCCAAAGTACCAGGCCTTCCTCGAGATGGAACAGCCTGGGGGATTGCTGGAAGCGCAGTGCTCCATCGAGCTGCTCCGGTCTCATGTGAGCCAGTTCTGCCTGGTGACTTTGCAGTATTTCCTGTTCGCGCTGTTGCAGGCTGGCCGCGACATCCAGCGGGTTGCGGCATACATGAACCAGTTTTGCATCCGCGAAGGCAGCGGCCCAGATTGCCGCCGTGAAGGTATTACGCGGGTCCTTCCATCCCCAGGCGATCCGGTTATCCGGTGAAAAGACCTGCTGGTGCCGGGGGTCGGCGCCGGTAAATGAAACGGCAGAGGGGCTGTTTACAATATTGCCGATGACCGCGAGCAGGTAACCGGCCAGGTCGTCATTAATGAAGCGCATGTTGTAGGGATTGTCCCAGCTCGCACCGAGCTGTTCGAACATCCACTGGTTCAGGGTCAGGAAAAACACCGCCTCGTGGTTGTGTTCCTTTACATCGCCGGTAAACAGGCCCGCCGCTTCCAGTGCGCGGCAGACCAGCGAGGTGCCGGAGCGGTGCATGCCGCAAATGATAACAGGTCCCATCAGCATCTTACTCCATCATGGTTAAGTGTGGTTCATGCGCACCCTGGCATCACGCGGCCCGGTACATCGCCGGATTCATCAAACAGTTCATTGCACATGTCCTCGAATTCCCGGTACTCGCGCGTGAGCGTATAGGTGAACGGGTCGTCCAGTTTCCAGACAGTCTGTATTTCCCCGTCGGCCAGCAGTGTTGCGCGCTGCCTGTCCCAGATGTTGTACAGCGACAGGTCGTCGGTTTCGACGGCGCGCTGCTTGAGACGGGAAAAATTCCACAGTATCCGACCCAGGTTGACGCCGAATTTGCGCTCAAATTCCACAGCGGAAGGTAACCGGGCAGTGACCGTGAGGTCGTCCTGCTGCAGCAGGAATGACGAGAACAACCGCTCGATGACGAAAATGCGCATGGATGCAGTTGCGTCGCGTGCGTACTGGCCGCTGCCGCTGTATAGCTGCCCGACCTCCGTGCCGCGTTCCGCTTCCGTATCCAGCAGCTGCAGGGCCTGATCGATAAAGCTGAAATAGCGTTCCCGGAAACGGTTGTTGGCCACGAAATAATTGCAGAAGGCAAACGTGTTGACGTCGCTGACCGAGGCGACGCGGATGCCCAGATGCTCCTCGAGGAAACAGGCCACCTTCTCGATACCGGTATGTCCACAGTGAACACCCTGTTCCCAGGTGTTTGCATACACGGCCTCGTTGCCGATCATGGGATTGATGAAGGCGCAGTCGGCACCGTTGGCGAATGCCGCCTGGCAGAAGTCATGGAACCCGGCGAAATCGACGGGGGACTTGTGCTCGAATTTCCAGGACACGAGCCCCCACGGTTCCCGGCTGTCCCGACTGGCCGTTCCGGCATGGAGCTGTTTAAACAGATCGTACTCGCGGGTACCGGGAGCACTGTTGGCCGAGGCATCGTACGGGATCGCGTCCTTGCCGATGTACTCCCGTTGCTGCACGTCCATGTAAGCCTGGTAGATTTTCATGTCCCTGAAAATAGTTGCTGTTATCGGTATTTAATAAAGCAAGACACATGCCATCCGGTTTTGTGCAGGGACCATTCACAGCCGATGATCTCCACGAAACCATCGGTCAAATCATGGATTCCGCCAGGGCGAGCAACGCGGTGACGAAGCAATCTCCAAGCAATTGATATGAATTTGAAAGATTGCTTCGCTGCGCTCGCGATGACGACAGATCAGGTAGCCCTGGACGGTGTTGTCCCCCGGTGTTGGCCGGAACCGGGACCGTCCCGAAACAGTTGCCCTGCAAAATCTTTCCGCAGCCTGCCGGAATCCCGGCAATGGCTTGCCACCCCCGGCCCAGGCTGCGTCACAATTCCGACGTGATAATTTACAGCAATTTTAACCTGTTGTTTTAATTATATTTATATTGCTGATATTTGTGGCATAGCAATTGCATCTGCTGTACCAGGCGCCAGCTGCTTCTCACCAACGGACAGTCAGCAGCCGGTTTCATGGATGAAACTGAACGACACAAGCGGGATTGCTTATGAACAAGATCGTCATTATTGGTGTGGCCGCGGTGCTGCTGCTGGCACTCGCCGGCGGTGCGGCCTTCTTCTTCCTCGGCGGTTCCTCTGACCAGACAATGGTGGAGGGGGAGGCCGCAACCGGTGAAGGTACCGGCGAGGCCAGCAAAGCCGAGCTCGACCCGCCGATCTATCACGGTCTCGATCCGGACTTCGTCATTGCCTTCCAGGACCCCAAGACGGTGCGCTTCGTCAAGGCATCCATCGAGGTCATGGTGCGCGACGACGACGTCATCGATGCACTCAAGCTGCATATGCCCGCCGTGCGTGATGCCATCATCATGCTGTTCAGCGCCAAGACAGAAGACGACCTGCTCCCGCAGGAGGGCAAGGAAAAGTTGCGCGCGGAAATACTGAAAACAATCCGCGACACCCTGGAAGAGCTGACCGGCAGTCCGGGTGTCGAGGCGGTCTATTTTTCCAACTTCGTGATGCAGTAACGCACATGAGCGAGAACGAGGTACTTTCCGAAGAAGAAGTCGACGCCCTGATGGACGGTGTCGCCTCGGGCGAGGTTGGTGGCGAATCACCACCGCCTGCCGGCGAGGTCATTCCCTATGACCTGACCGATCAGGACCATATTGTTCGCGGTCAGCTGCCGGTGCTGGAAAAAATCAATACGAACTTCATCCGTCTGCTGGAGGAAGGCTTCGAGCAGATGCTGCAGCGGCCGGTCGAGATCGAGGTGGAAGGTCTGCAGACGGTCCGTACGAACGACTATATCCACAGTCTCGGTCTGCCCGTCAGCCTGAATTTCATCGAGGTCCCGCCGTTGCAGGGCGAGGCGCTGGTCGCGCTCGATCCGGCCATGGTGTTTGCCATCGTGGATATCTATTTCGGCGGTACCGGCAAATACCGGAACCAGATGATTGGCCGCGATTTCACGCCGACCGAGAGCCGCATCATCCAGCTGGTACTGAACCAGCTGCTGCAGGATCTGGCCGGGGCCTGGGAAGCGGTCATGCTGATAACACCGCGTTACATCAAGTCCGAATCCGACCCGCAGTATTCGGTGCTGGCCGGTTCCCGCGAGATGCTGGTGATATCGAGCTTTCGCATCGAACTTGATGGTTCCGGCGGTGAATTCCATGTCGCACTGCCGGGGTCGATGATCGAACCGGTGCGAGATCTGCTCGATGGCGGCCAGCGCAAGAACAGGTCAATGGACCAGGGCGACTGGCTGCAGGCCCTGCAGCTGAATATCCAGGATGCGGACGTCGACCTGCGCGCCACCATAGCGCGCACGCGCCTGACACTGCGTGATGTAGTGGGTTTGCAGAGCGGTGACGTCATCCCGGTGTGCCAGCCGCAGCAGGCCATGCTGCAGGTCGGTGATGTCCCCGTGTTTTCCGGCCAGTTCGGTGTATACCGGGAACAAAATGCAGTGAAAGTGACCGGCGCGATCGATGATGCGGAAAAAGCCAGGTTGAAACAACAGCAGGAGTGATTCATGAGCGAGCAGACAGACACAATGGATGTGAATGACGGTGCACAGGAGCAGGGCACGGCTGACCAGGAAGGCGCAGCCGCACCCGGTGAGGCGACCGGTGAGAATTACGAGCGTGCCTCGTTTGACGAGCTGGGCGAAAGTGCGGGTGGTGCCGTGGCGCAGGGTGAAACCAGCCTCGATGTCATCCTGGATATCCCGGTGACACTGTCAATGGAGATCGGCCGCTCCCGCATCAGCATCGAGAACCTGCTGCAGCTGGCCAAGGGTTCCGTCGTGGAACTCGACCGGATGGCCGGTGAGCCGCTCGACGTACTCGTCAACGGTACCCTGGTAGCGCGCGGCGAAGTGGTCGTGGTGAACGACAAGTTCGGTGTCCGGCTGAATGATGTCATCAGTCCGGCGGACCGTGTCAAGTCCCTTAAATAAGCAGTCAGCAACATCAACCGGAAGGGCCACGGATGGCAAATTACGCTGAAAAACTCAAACCGCTAGCATGGATCGCAATGCTGGCAGCCGCACTGCCGGCCGCCGCCGCACAGGCACCGGCATCACCGATCGGCATGGCCGGTGAGGTCCTGGACGGGGGTTTCATGCTGCAGTTCCTGGCAGGACTCGGCATCGTGGTGCTGTGCATCGTGGGACTTGCCTGGTTGCTGAAGCGTGCCGGCGGGCTGCAGGCATCTGCACGCGGCGCGCTGCGTGTCGTCGACGGCGTTGCACTCAGCACCCGCGAGCGGCTGGTGCTGGTCCAGGTCGGCGACCAGCAGGTACTGCTGGGCGTGGCGCCGGGGCGCGTGAATGCGGTGCACGTACTGGAGCAACCCGTACAAACGCTCACGGACGGAGCGGCAGCAACGGAGAGCTTCGCTAAACGCCTGCGCGAAGTCATCGGCAGGGAGAAGCTGTCATGAGAGTCCTGCTGATACTTGTCGGGCTGCTGTCCACCCTGTTTGCCCTGGAGGCGGCTGCCGCACCGGGCATGGCCGCCGTGACGGTGACACCGGGCGTTAATGGCGGGGAGACATGGTCGCTGAGTATCCAGGTGCTGGCAATGATGACTGCGCTGTCGCTGTTGCCGGCGGCGCTGATTTCGATGACATCGTTTACCCGCATCATTATCGTGCTGGCGATCCTGCGCCAGGCACTGGGTACGGCGCAGACACCGTCCAACCAGATTCTGATCGGTCTGTCACTGTTCCTGACGCTGTTCGTGATGTCGCCGGTGTTCGGCAAGATCTATAACGACGGCGTCAAGCCCTACCTGGATGAAACCATTACACCCGGGGAGGCATTGCAGAAAAGCGCATCACCCTTGCGCAGCTTCATGCTTGATCAGACGCGCGAGACTGACCTGGGCATGTTTGCCGACATTGCGAAAGTCGAGGAAGGATCACTGGAGTCGCGTGATACGGTGCCGTTTTCACTGCTGGTGCCCGCCTACGTCACCAGCGAACTCAAAACCGCCTTCCAGATCGGCTTCCTGGTGCTGATCCCGTTCCTGGTTATCGATCTGGTGGTGGCCAGCGTGTTGATGTCGATGGGCATGATGATGCTGTCGCCCATGATCATCTCGCTGCCGTTCAAGATCATGTTGTTCGTGCTGGTGGACGGCTGGGCACTTATCGTCGGCACCCTGGCATCGAGTTTTTATGTGTGAGACGCACTTTGCGCGCCGGGAATGGTGTGCAGCCCTGATTAATTGACGCACGGAGGCGCTAAATATGACACCGGAGAGTGTAATCCTGATCGGCCAGGAAGCAATCAAGGTTACCGCGCTGATCGCAGCACCAATACTGGGCTCGGCACTAACCGTGGGCCTGCTGGTGGGTATGTTTCAGGCCGCCACGCAGATCCAGGAAGCAACACTCAGCTTTATCCCCAAGCTCGCCATTATGGCTTTTACGCTGATGACAGCGGGCTCGTGGATGCTGAACCTGCTGGTCAACTTCACGCGCCGTCTCATCGGAAACATTCCACTCCTGATCGGTTGATATCCTGTCGCCATGATTGCCATCAACAGCATGGAACTGAATACCTGGATGGTCGCATTCCTGTGGCCGTTCCTGCGTATTGGCGCCATGTTCTCCGCGGCGCCCGTGTTCGGTGCGCGCATGGTGCCGGTCAAGGTGCGGGCAGCGCTGGCCCTTGTCATGTCGTTGATGATGGCGCCGATTGTGGTACAGGATGTGCCGGTTATCGAGCTGTTCAGCGCACAGTGGCTGATGGTGGCGGTCCAGCAGATCCTGATCGGGCTGGCCATGGGCTTCACCCTGCAGCTGGTCTTTTCCGCGATTGTCATTGCCGCGCAGTCCATCGCCATGAGCATGGGCCTGGGTTTTGCCAACGCTGTCGACCCGCAGAATGGCGTGCAGGTGCCGGTCGTTGCGCAGTATTACCTGACGCTCGCCACCCTGATGTTCCTTGCCCTCAACGGTCACCTGATACTCGTGCAAATACTGGTTGACAGTTTTCAGAGCCTGCCGGTCGGCGAGGTTGGTCTGACACAGGCGGATATCTGGGCACTGGTCGGCTGGGGCGGGCGCATGTTTGCCGGTGCCGTTGCAATCGCACTGACCGCGATGGCGTCGCTGCTGCTGGTCAACCTGGCCTTTGGCGTTATGAGTCGTGCGGCGCCGCAACTCAATATCTTCGGTGTCGGTTTCCCGGTCATGATGCTGACCGGCTTCGTCATCATTATGCTGAGCGTGCCTGGCATGACGCCGCACGTATCGAACCTGATGCAGGACGCCTTCCTGCTGTTACAGACCATGCTGGGAGGAGGCTGAACCATGGCCGAAGACCAGAACGGCATGGATAAAACAGAACAGGCGACCCCCAAACGCCTGCGCGAGGCCCGGGAGAAGGGTCAGGTCCCGCGCTCGCGTGACCTGAATACCCTGTTGCTGTTGCTTACTGCCTCCGGTGGCCTGCTGGCCTTCGGCGGCAATCTCGCCGGTGGACTCTCGCGACAAATGGCCACGTCACTGAGTCGTCCGCGCGACAGCCTGTTCGATCCACTGTTCCTGCAACCGTTCATGGGCAAGGTGCTGGCCGAGGTACTGTTGACGTTTGCGCCCTTCCTGTTGCTGCTGTTTATGGTAGCCCTGCTGGCACCCATGGCCCTGGGAGGCTGGGTATTGAGCCCCAAGACGCTGGTCCCGAACATCGGCAAGCTGAATCCGATCAAGGGTTTTGGCAGGATCTTTTCGAGTCGTGCGCCGGTCGAGGCGCTCAAGGCGTTTGCAAAATTCGCTGTTGTGGCTGTGGTCTCGACGCTGCTGCTCTACCAGCGGGCCGAAGAGCTGTTCATGCTCGGCGCCGAACCGGTCAAGCAGGGGCTGGCGCATATGGCCTCGATCATCGGCTGGTCGTTTATCGGCCTGAGCGCGGTGCTGATTCTGATCGCGGCCGTGGATGTGCCGTTCCAGATATGGGATCACAAAAACAAGCTGAAGATGACCAAGCAGCAGGTCAAGGATGAGCGCAAGCAGACGGAAGGCAACCCCGAGACCAAGAGCCGCATACGCGCCATTCAGCGGCAAATGGCACAACAGCGCATGATGCAGGATATCCCGACGGCCGACGTGGTCGTAACGAACCCGACGCACTATGCGGTTGCGCTGCGCTATGACAGGGAAGGCAGCGGCGCACCGGTCGTGGTCGCCATGGGTGTCGACCTGATCGCCGGCCAGATCCGCAAGGTTGCCGTGGCCAATGAGGTAACGATCATCGAGGCGCCGCCTCTGGCGCGTGCCCTGTATCACAATGCCGAGATAGGCGCAGAGATCCCTGCGGGCCTGTACATCGCTGTTGCGCAACTGCTGGCCTACGTATACCAGCTGCGCACGGTGCACAAGACCGGGCAACCGCCACCCGGGCAGCCTGAATCGTTCCCGATACCGGATGAGCTTCAGCATGAATAACGCATTACCGGGCACTGGTTTCGCAGGAGCGGCCGCGGCCGTGAATGCCACTGGATTGATGCGCAGGATGTTCGCGGGCGATCCCGCGATAGCGATCGTCCGGGTGAAATGATGGATACAACGATGACAAATGGAATATTCAGACTGCGCATGCTGATCGGGATGGGTACCCCGGTGATCATGGTCATGCTGCTCAGCATGATGGTGCTGCCGTTGCCGCCGGTGATGCTCGATCTGTTGTTCACCTTCAATATCGCGTTTGGCCTGATCGTGCTGCTGGTTTCCGTATATACGGTAAAACCGCTTGAATTCGCCATCTTCCCGACCGTGCTGCTGGTGGCAACCCTGCTGCGACTGGCGCTTAACGTGGCATCCACGCGCGTCATTATGCTGGATGGTCACGAGGGTACCGCTGCGGCCGGCCGCGTCATTCAGGCATTCGGTGATTTCGTGGTGGGCGGCAACTATGCGGTCGGCCTGATCGTGTTCGCTATCCTCATGATCATCAACTTCGTTGTGGTCACCAAGGGTGCCGGGCGAATCTCCGAAGTCAGTGCAAGGTTTACCCTCGATGCGATGCCAGGCAAGCAGATGGCAGTCGATGCCGACCTGAATGCCGGCCTGATCACGCAGGACGAGGCCCGCGCCCGCCGCGAGGAAGTTGCCCAGGAGGCGGATTTCTACGGTGCCATGGACGGTGCCAGCAAGTTCGTGCGCGGTGATGCCGTCGCAAGTATGCTGATCCTGTTCATCAATATCATCGGTGGTTTCACCGTCGGTACGCTGCAGCATGGCCTGTCGGTCGGCGATGCGGCGCAGAACTATATCCTGCTGACCATCGGCGACGGCCTGGTCGCGCAAATACCCTCGCTGGTGCTGTCGACGGCTGCGGCCATCATCGTTACGCGCGTGTCCACATCACAGGACATGGGACAGCAATTCTTCAAGCAGATGTTTACCAACCCGCGTGCGCTGTTCGTGACGGCCGGAATCGTGGGTGCGCTGGGCCTGGTGCCGGGTATGCCGAATATCGTGTTCATTACCATCGGACTGCTGATCGGCGCCCTTGGGTATTTCATCCGCAGTTCCCAGCAGGAGGCGGTACAACAGGAGCAGGTCGAGGAAGACAGGCCCGCCGAAGAACAGCAAAGCCCGGACCTGAGCTGGGACGATGTGCAGCCGGTTGACATGATCGGCCTTGAAGTCGGCTACCGTCTGATTCCACTGGTCGACAAGAAACAGGGCGGGCAGCTGATGTCGCGTATCAAGGGTGTACGCAAGAAGCTGTCGCAGGAGCTTGGTTTCCTGATCGATCCGGTGCATATCCGCGACAATCTCGACCTGCAACCGGGTGCCTACCGAATCAACCTCCTCGGCGTACCGGTCGGTGAATCCGAAATCCATATTGACAAGGAACTGGCCATCAACCCGGGCCAGGTGTTCGGCGAAATCAGGGGTATCGAGACAAAGGACCCGGCCTTTGGGCTGGAGGCAGTCTGGATCGAGCCCGCCCAGCGCGACGATGCGCAGACGAAGGGCTACACGGTGGTCGATGCCAGCACCGTCGTGGCGACACACCTCAGCCACCTGTTGCAGCAGCACGCACACGAACTGCTGGGCCACGAAAGCGTGCAGCAGTTGCTCGACATGCTGGCGAACACCTCGCCGAACCTGGTCGAGACACTGGTGCCGAAGACCCTGTCGCTGGGCGTGGTGGTCAAGGTGCTGCAGAACCTGCTCGAGGAAGGTGTACCCATCCGCGACCTGCGCAGTATTGCCGAGACTCTGGCGGAACAGGGTGGGCGCAGTCAGGATCCCGACATGCTTACGTCGGCTGTTCGCACCACCTTGTCACGCATGATTTATCAGAAAATCAACGGGATGGAGGAAGTCTTGCCGGCCATGACGCTGGAGCCGAATCTGGAACAGTTGTTGCTTCAGTCCATGCAGGGCGCACGGGAAGGCGGGCCGGGTATTGAACCGGGACTGGCGGAGAGCATGCTGCATTCACTGCAGGAACAGACCCGGCGCCAGGAATTGAGCGGGGAGGCGGCGGTCCTGCTGGTGTCACCCCTGTTGCGTCCCTGGCTGGCACAGTTCGTTCGCGGTTCGGTACCCGGAATCAGCGTACTGTCCTACAACGAGGTCCCGGCGCAAAAACAGATCAGGGTCATCGCCACCATCGGCGGCGAGGCCTGGCAGAAGGCGGGTTGATCGTCTGAAAACATACTTTGAATAGGTGACGAGGTAGAACGGTATGTCCCTTCTCCCTGCGGGAGAAGGACAGAGCCTGTCCCTGCGAAGGCGGGGAATGAAGGGATAATAAATTATTTTTGAATTTTATCCCCTCTCCCCAGCCCTCTCCCTGAGGGAGAGGGGGACAAGGAATAGCTGTATACATGGAGGTAACAGGCAATGAAGATGAAACGGTTTATCGCCGCCGGAATGCGGGATGCGATGCAGCAGGTCGGCGAGGTGCTGGGCCCGGATGCCCTGATACTTTCCAGTCGCAAGACGGAAGACGGCGCCGAGATCATTGCCGCGGTTGACTACGAGGAAGAATTGCTGGATGTCGGTGATTCATCCACGGCAACAACGGTCGAGGCGCACAGTCAGCCCGTTCAGGAGTCTGCTCCTGCCGTTGCCGAAACTGCTGCGCCTGCAGTGACGGAGGAGGCGTCTGCACCGTCCGTCGATGATGCACCGCTGCAGGAAGTGCGCACCGAGATAAAGGCATTGCGCAGTATGCTGGAAGTGCCGTTGTCACAGCTCGGCTGGGACGAGGTCAGGCGGCGTGAACCGGTGCGTGCCGCGATCGTTGAGCACCTGGATGCCATGCAGGTTCACCCGGTGATTGCCAACCGGATTGCCGACGGCGTCAGTGCGATCAACGACGACCGTGAGGGGTGGGAGCAGGCCACCTCCATTCTCGAGGACATGCTTCCCGTTGTCGACGACGATCTCCTGGCCAGCGGCGGAACGGTTGCGCTGGTCGGTCCGACCGGGGTCGGCAAGACCACTACGATCGCAAAAATAGCGGCGGCCTTTGCCATGCGGCACGGACGCCGCCATGTCGCGCTGGTCAGTATGGACCATTACCGCATCGGCGCGCATGAGCAATTGCGTACCTACGGACGTCTGCTCGGTGTACCGGTACACATCGCCGGCGATGCGCAGGAACTCTGTGCCGTCCTGAACCAGATGCACGATCGCAAGCTGGTCCTGATTGACACTGCAGGCACCAGCCAGCGTGATACGGAACTGCCGGACAAGTTTACCGCGCTGGACACCGGAGATGCGGATATCCGCCGCTACCTGGTACTGTCTGCGACCGGCCAGGCGGAACTGACGGATGATGTGGTCAGCTCGTTCGCACGCATCGGGCCGGACAAGTGCATTCTGACCAAGCTCGACGAGGCGACCGGGATCGGTGGTGTACTGTCGGTGCTGATCAAGCATCGACTGCCGCTTGCATGGACGGGCAACGGCCAGCGGGTACCGGATGATTTCCATCCTGCGCGTGCGCATCAGCTGGTAATGCTGGCAGAAGCGCTGGCCGGGAAAGATACAACCATGCATGCAAACGCGTCATGGCTGCACGCAATGAATTCTACGGGGGGCGATGCGCATGTACACGCTCACCCCTGAGGCAACCGACCAGGCCGCGGGCCTGCGCCGGCTTTCGCGGTACCGGCCGGTGAAGGTCATGGCCGTTGCCAGCGGCAAGGGCGGCGTCGGCAAGACCACGGTGTCGGCCAACCTGGCCATCATGCTGGCACGCCAGGGCAAGCAGGTCATGCTGCTCGACGCCGACCTGGGACTGGCCAATGTCGATGTCATGCTGGGTCTGAATGCGCGCCATAATCTCTCGCATGTCATCGCCGGCGAGGCAACGCTTGAGGAAGTGATCATCGAGGGGCCGGCGGGAATCAGGGTGGTCCCGTCCGCATCCGGTAAACACAACATGCTCAACCTGGCGGCGACGGAACAGGCCGGGCTGATTCGTGCATTCGGTGAACTGACGCACGATGTGGATATCCTGCTGGTCGATAACGCCGCGGGTATATCCGACAGCGTGGTCACCTTCGCGCGCGCCTCCCACGAGGTGATCGTGGTGGTTTGCGACGAGCCGGCGTCGCTGACGGACGCCTACGCGTTGATCAAGGTGCTGCACCGCCATCACGGTGTGGACCGTTTTCACATCCTGGCAAACATGACGGGGACGGCCCACGAGGGCCGGCAGCTGTACGAGAAACTGTCACGCGTCACACAACGTTTCCTCGACGTCACACTCGGGTTCATGGGGGCGGTGCCGCATGATGACTATCTGCGCAAGGCAGTGCAGCGGCAGCAGGCGGTGGTCGAGGCCTTTCCGCGCAGCCGCTCGGCGCTGGCGTTCAGGAAAATGGCGGACAAGACAGACAAGTGGCCATTGCCGAATCTGGCCAGTGGTCAGCTGGAGTTTTTTGTCGAGCGTCTGATCCATGCCGGACAGGACATGGCGGGGAGCATGGCATGAACAGGCAGGAGCGAACAGATCCCGGCGCTGCCGGGTGTCAGGCGTATTCGTCGATATGCGGCAGGCCGGTGTCTGCGTCTTCGTCTTCGGGTTGCCGATGCCGCCTGGAGCGGGGATCGGGTTTGTCTTCGCGCGGTTTGCGGTGTGGCAGTGGCTGTGTCCGCGGCCGGATGTCCGGTGCGGGTGGCAGGTGGCTGATGCGGTCGAATGATCCCATGATGTGGACTCAAACTGGCTATCCCATGGCTGTTTTATCGGCAGCGGGAGGGGGTACTTTATGATTGCGGAAGACTATTTTTCGGGCAGCGAATCGGACGTGCCGGAGCGGACAACAACAGCAGGCCGGCATAACAGGAACCTGAGCAGTATTGTCAGCACCATCCGGGACGACGGGCCGTCGGTGGTGGAAGGGTTATGGCCGGTGCAGGATGCAGAAAACGTCGCAACACCGGTGGCTGACAATCCGGAACCCGCTCTGCAACGGCGGCGGGTACGGGCATTGCCGGGTATGGCCGTTATGCTGAGGGTGTCTGCCATGCTGTCGGGCCTTGCGCTGTTATGCAGTGTCGCATTGCTGGCCAGCGGCAAATACCCGG
>Ga0265309_10000412_pt1 | contig 16981 bp, 10 predicted proteins | sample Helome_FD_192492 | JGI IMG/M metagenome (GOLD analysis project Ga0265309, IMG submission 192492) | Marine sediment microbial communities from subtidal zone of North Sea - Hel_20160524 (Illumina Assembly) | ecosystem: Environmental > Aquatic > Marine > Subtidal zone > Sediment ...
ATGGTTTTCTAAGCTCTTTAAGTGTGCTCGCCAGAGTTTGTTTTTGCAGGTCTTCCAGAAATTGTTTCTTAATCGTGAAATCGCGACCGCTCAGTTTCACTATGGCCTGACCAGAAGCTTCTATTTCTTCAATACTATTTTGCAAAAGGTGAGTGACATGTTCCGGATCTGCCGGTGCAGCTACCGTTGCTACAGCCTTAACGGAATCGATTTGCGCTGCTGCGAAGATCACAGCTGCACCTCCAAGCGAATGACCGATCAACAAACTAGGGGCTTCGAAATGAGTTGCCATATGATCCCCTGCTGCTACCAGATCCTCAACATTTCCAGAGAAATTAGTGTCCGCAAAATCCCCTTCACTTTCCCCGAGACCTGTAAAATCGAACCTAAAAACCGCAAAACCACGGGCTGTTAAAGCCCTGCTTATATTTTTAATTGCTAGTAGATTCTTATTGCATGTGAAGCAATGTGCAAACAAGACATAATTATGTGGGTGACTGTCGGCAGGGACTTCCAGTCTGCCTACAAGTTGCTGACCGCTTTTATTGGTAAATAAGATCTTTTCAGTTTTCATATTGGTGGATTTCTTATGGATATGTCGGTTTGCAGCACAAAATCTTTCAATTGATGGCGTTTAGCTAAGAATTGCAAAAGTCTACAAGCTTGGCCACGCCTTCCACGATCTTTGGGCTGTATTTTTCAATTGAGGCAATTCCTTCCTCTGTGGCCGGTTCTCTTGGCCAATCTGCGCCATTGAAGTCGACAAAAGCAAGGCGAAATATGGGCGCATGGGCAGGAAAATAAAAATCACTTCCTGGCAGGAGAGCCACTCCAAGCTGATTTAGAAAGTAAATAGCCAGCGATTCACTCGAATGCAATCCCAATCCATCTAGTTTCTGTTGAAATGGTGAGAAGTCTACCATCATATAAAAGGCACCTTCAGGTTTTGTGCATTGTATACGAGCCGCTGATAATTTCTTATATACATACGACGCGATAAGACTTAGTATTTGTGCATTGCGCTGCACATAGGCATCGAGTGCTTCCGAACCTTGGAAAGCCGCTAAACCGGCATATTGTACGGGGGAAGCTACAGCGCTAAAGGTTTCACTAAATAAGGATTGAAAAGTTGACTTTAAATGTGAAAAATCCTGTGGTATGGCCATAAACCCACAGCGATAGCCCCCGGCCGAAAAGATCTTACTCATACCGCTAAAAATGAAGGTTCGCTCCGGATAATACGAAGCGATAGAGGGTGCTGTAGCACTCTCAAAGGTGATTCGTGAATAGATCTCGTCAGAAAAGACGATCACCTCATATTCCCTGCATACAGCTGCCATTTGCGCTAATTCTTCGTCAGTATACACTGCGCCCGTTGGATTGTTAGGTGAGTTTAGAACGATAGTCTTTTGTTCCTTGGGATTAGCTAGACAATAGGAGGCAAGCGTATTTGCATCTAGCTTATAGTCGGAATTAGCATCTGTTGGAAGAATAGTAAATTCCCCGCCTTTGGCTTTGATCTGTGGGAGGTAACTAACCCAGCTTCCTTGCGGGATAAGAAATGTCCCCTCCAGGATCAATATGGTTTGGTAAAGTAGCTCTTTACTGCCGGGTCCAATAAAAATGGTATCGGCATTATATTCGAGATCGTACCACTTGCTGAGATAGCCGGCAATGCTTTCCCGGAGTTCTAATAGCCCAAGGGAAGGGAGGTAGTTGTTATTGGCTGCCTCCTCTTTTAAAGCGGTAACTATTTTGGGGTGAATAGGAAAGGGCGATTGCCCAAATCCAAAATGAACCACAGATTCCCCCTGCGATCTGAGCAATTTAACTTTCTCATTGATCGCCAGGGTAGCCGAAGGTTTCAGCTCCTGAATATTGGGATTGATCTTCATTGGGTTATAACCAAAAGAAGCCCCGTGAAAGGGGCTTCTATCAGTTGAAAATTACGAATTATTTTATTTTAAACTGGAGTCGTGCAAACATATGACGACCATTTGTTCCAAACTGGACGGACCGTCTTGCATACAAGAATCTTCCGCTTGATTGGAAGGCCGGATCACTAATATCGGGATACACATCCAGCAGATTATTGGCTCCGATGGTCAGGGTTATATTCTCATCAATATCATGACCAATAGTCAGATCTGTGATAACCTTGCCAGCGTAGATTCGGTCTACTGAAGGATCCATATTGTTCGTGGCTTCTTCAACTTCTCCGAAATAACTATTTCGCAAGTAGAAACTCCAATTGTCATTTAATGTCAGGTTATGTGACAAATTCCCTTTTGTTCTTGGAACAGCAGATTCAAGATAGATCCTGCTGGTTTGATCAAAATAGGTATCGGTCAAACCTGCTGAAGAGATGGCATCGGGTACGGCGACATTTTTCACAGATGTTTCAGTAAGTGCTATTGCCAACGTATTTACAAGCCTCAAATTTTCAGAGATATTTCCATTGTGTTCAACAACAATATCCAAACCTTTGGTCTCTGTATCCACGGAGTTGGTGAAGAATGCCGCTTGACTTGCATTTGCCTGTGCGAATAAGGTTGCCAATTCAGCATTCCCGTTGTCGTCAAATTGACCGGTAAGCAACACCCTGTCATCTATGTTCACTAAGTATCCATCTACTGTGACCCGAAGGTTTGCTGCCGGGATACGAGCCGTGAAACCTGCTGTAGCTCCAAAAGAAGTTTCTTCTTTCAAACTAGGGATTCCTAAGATCCTGGATACCCGAGAGGTGTTAGGGAAAATCCCAACCTCATTGGGAACACCATCTACAAAAATGGTAGAGGTAGAATTAAAATGGATCTGGTGCAGCGCAGGTGCCCTGAAACCGGTTTGCACGCCACCTCGTATGTTTACATTTTCGGAAGCTTTTACCCGAGAAGCTAATTTGAAGTTTATCGTTCCACCAAAATCAGAATAATTTTCGTATCGGACGGCGCCGCTTACCAGGAACATTTCAGAGAAATCTGCTTCCACATCAAAATAAGCAGCTACAGAATTTCTAAATGCATCGATCTCATTTTCTGGTTTGAATCCTGGAAAAACCTGAATCCCTCCTGGACGTGTATTCCCAAAGAAATCAGTAGGAACAACAGAAGTTGGATCTGTAGGATCGTGTACATTCCCATCTTCATTGTACTGGGCATAAGAACCTTCTTCTCCTGCCACGATCGCATAATTCTCTATTCGATATTCCGCACCAAAAGCTATGTTAAGTCCGGAAAGCGTATCTTCAAAGAAGCGCGACATATCAAAATTTGTTGTATTCTCACTATAGTTGAATCCTCCTGCATCTGCCTCAAATGGTGTACTGTTTCCCAGGGAAGCGTTATTGGAATTAGTAATCCTGTACAAGAAGGAATTCCTACCATACGATGTACTGATATCTGCATTCCAATCTCCCAACATCCCTTTAAGGCCTAAAGTAGCAGATTGATCGGTGATATTTGAATTGATCTCAGGTCGGAATCCATTAATATACGCTGGTGAGTATGCGCGCGACTGGTAGGGCAGGCGATAGAAACCGGCCGAATTACCATTCTTATAACCTAAACCTGCAAAACCATAAAGCTCGAGGTTTTCGCCTAATGGGATGCCAAGGTTCATAAAGAATTGCCCGCCACGTAGTTCAGACTGACCAACACGCATGTTATAATCGCTTCGCACCTGGCCTCGAGCTGATAGTTCAGACTCTGTAACATCTGCGCCAAGAATAGTCTGAAGTTCTTCTTGCGTTTCACCACCTGTCAAGGACACACCGGCACTCCCGGCATAGTTAAAGATGTCGGTAAAATCATCATCGAGTAATAAAGAGGTATCATAACCATCGGCAGCAGCAACGCGTTCTACGGAGTTGTAGGCACTAAAGATCTGACTTTCCCATTCTTGCATGCGATTGGTCCATCCCCTGAAATTAAAATTACCCGTGAAATTGATGAATCCATTGTCTTCTCCTATGGGTAAACCATAATTCAGTCCGATATTTATCTTTTCCCCATCTACGTTTTTCTCGGGACTGCTTTCGCTGGTGAAATTTGCTCCAGTGGTTACATCTACATTTAATTCTTCAGTAGATCTTTTTAGTACAATATTGATCACACCGGCAATTGCATCGGAACCATATTGGGCAGCGGCTCCATCACGGAGGATCTCAATACGTTGAATGGAATTTGCAGGGATGGCAGTAAGGTCTGTTCCTACACTACCTCGCCCAAACGTACCGTTTACATTGATCAAAGAAGTTTTATGTCTTCTTTTTCCATTGACCAAAACCAAAACTTGGTCCGGGCCTAAACCCCTCAAGGAAGCAGGAGATATGTGATCCGTACCATCAGAAATGGTCTGTGGATTGGAAACAAATGAAGGCGCTGCATAGTTCAGGATCTCTTCAACAGTGATCTGAGGCGTCGCGGAAGCGAGTTCGGCAACATCCAATACATCTACAGGTACGGCAGTATCTGTCGCAGTCCTGTTTGCGTTACGGGAACCGATCACAACAACATTATCCAGTTCTACACCGGATTGTAAAGTTACGTTGACCGTATTTCCTGTTACAGTTACTTGTCGGGTATTAAAACCCACATAGGAGAACACCAGGACATCACCAACATTAGCATTGACGGTGTACTTTCCGTCAAAATCTGTGATAGCACCCCGACTCGTTCCCTGCACTACAATGGAGACACCGGGTAGGGGGTCGCCATTTTCATCTACAACTGTTCCGGCTACTTCCTGTGCATAGGAAATAAATGATAGGAACAGCAAACCGATAAACAAAAGAGTAAATTTTTTCATATAGTGTGATTTATTGATTTCGTACTGAAATACTCTGGTAGGGTATATTAAATGTACTAAAATTACCGCAGTAAGTTAAAATTAAGGGAATTAATATTTCATTTTCAGAACATAAAGCATTGAAAAACAAGAATATACAACTCGAATTATGATTTTTTCCGAAGGTCAGGATTGAAGAATACTCCTACCTGAATACGGTCAAAATTGGCAGAGGAAAAGTGATTTTTGAGATAGCCGAACTGGATACTACTATTGCTTGTTATGTGAATACCAATAGCGGCATACAGTCTATTTTGACCGAAGACTGAATCCTGCAAGTTCAAGAAGATCTCGTCATAAAAATTCAGGAAGAAAGTATCGGTTAAAGGCAACGTCATCTGTAGTCGGTAACGTGCCCTGTGTTGTGTTTCACGAAGTTCGTTAGATGGGGTAGAGAGGTCCTTATTATAAATAAATCGCTGCTCGAAACGGTATCGGTGTTCGAAAAGGAACTCCCAAACTTTGTTCTTAAGTATAAATTGCTCAAATATTCGATGCTCTAAAATTTTATTACCACTAGACGGCTCATCCATAAAGCTGGGATCCGTATCAATAAAACCGTATCCCAGCGTGGCAATGGCATTTGAATTAATGTGGTAGTTTGCGCCTGTTCGGAGTAATAATTGGTTAAAATTACCACTGGTTTCATAGTAGCGGAATTGGGCTTCCGTATGAAGACTCCATTTCTCAGCGATTTTGTTGGTGCCAAAATACATGTACCAAATTCCCCAATCATCCTCACCAGTTTCCTGGGCCGTAAGCCCAATCGAAAAGAACAGGGCGAATAGAAAGATAAGGCGTCTCAACATCTAAAAATATTTATTACTTAATCCAAAGAAAATGTTTTTGTTTCTTTAAAAGGAGAGGCATTTAATTTCTCTATTTCCTCCTGGTAGGTTTTCCAATCATTGGCGAAAAAGGCGTTGGTTCCGTCAAGGGCGGAATTGAGATCCTCTGATGCAAACCTGATCAATTGTCGTTCCGTATCCGTAATGCCCGTTTTACGGGTAAGTACATAGCGCCTGGCGCCATTGATCCGCGTCATTACATTCATTTCAGGGTTACGGGTAATACCCTGGCGCTTATCATCCTTGCCAATAAAAATAGCTACAATAGAATCTATTTTCTTAGTTATGTCCTTAGACGATGCAATGGCGTCCTTGTATTTTTCCTTGTCGAGCTTCTTTAATTCACCCTGGTACTTGTTGGCAATATTCTTGCTTTCCACTAATTGTTTTACAGCATCAGCAGCTGTCTGCATGTAGGACTCTAGCTTTTTCCCTTCTGCATATACCTCATTAATAGCAGCAGCAGGCACATTCAATCTCGGATCCGACTTCACCTCTATACGGGTCTCATCACTCATTTCTCCATATTCGATCTTGACTTTATACGTCCCGGGTTTAACACCTACACCACCTGGCTCTCTTTTTCGTTTGACGATCTTCCTCGATGGCCTTTCAGCTCCTTTTTCATTCATAAACCAATAGATCCTGTGAAAGCCTGGTTTCTCCGGAGTTTTGTATTTCAAAGTCCGAATTAATTCATCTCCGTTATAAACAGTGACCACCAGGGAGTCTTTAGTCTTTTTCTTTTTTTCCTCTGTTTCAGTGGCTGATGCTTCTTCTTTTTTACCATTCTCTTTTTTCTTGGCTTTGTATCCTTCTTTTAGATAGTAGGTTAGCATTGCACCTCTTTTTTTGTTCTCTGCATTGTATAAAGCATCTCCGCCAAAACGACTGCCTGTGGGTTGTTGGTAGGCCGATTGATAGGCTACAGGCGGCTGAAAAATGGCAATATCCTTAGAGAGAATAGCTGGATCCGAAGCTAGTGCGCGTAAGGGACGGATATCGTCTAGCACCCATGCGGCTCTTCCAAATGTTCCAATAACTAAGTCATGTTCCCGAGAGTGCACTGCCAGATCTTTTGTAGAGACCGTTGGAAATCCTTTCGTCCATTTCTGCCACTTTTGCCCTGCATTAAAGGAGAGGTATAAACCATCATCAGTTCCGAGGAATACTAAATTTTCATTTTCAGGATCCTCAACAATTGATAAGGTATAGCTCTGCACATCATTCCCATCTACGATGCGTTGCCATGTCTTACCATAGTCCCGTGTTCGGTAGGCATAAGGGGTATAATTAAAACGCCGGTAATCATTTGCGATCAGGAGCGCTTCTCCTTTACGTTTATCGGAAGCTTTGATCTGTGGGATCCAGCTGCCTTTGGGAAGGCCCTTAATATTCCCACTTACATCGGTCCAATTAGCACCGCCATTTTGAGTGATATGCACTCTTCCGTCATCTGTACCTACCCAGAGCATGTCTTTTTCAAGAGAGGACGGTTCTACTACCAGGATCGTACAGTGATTCTCTGCTCCGGTGGCATCCATAGTGAGTCCGCCACTCTCACTTTGCTTTTGTTTCTCAGGGTCGTTAGTTGTAAGGTCCGGGGAAATAACATCCCATGTCAAACCCTTATCTGTGCTTTTATGCACGAACTGACTTCCGAAATAGACAGTATTATTATCAAAGGGGTCTTGCCCTATCCCTGCATTCCAGTTAAATCGGAGTCGGGTTGAATCATTAGGGGGCGTTGGTCGAACGCCAAAATTATTCCCGGTTTTCCAGTCGTATCGCAAAACATTCCCTTGCTGGCTCATAGAGTAGCCATAACGGGAATCATCCGGATCCGGGATTACGTCAAACCCATCTCCAAAAGAGATCTCCTGCCAATAGCTATTTCGGATTCCCTGTGAGCGCCACACATATGCGGGACCTCGCCAGGAACCATTGTCCTGCATTCCGCCATATACATTATAGGGATATTCGTTATCTACACTAATATGATAAAATTGCGCCACGGGAAGATTGCCGATAAACCGCCATGTCTTTCCACCATCTTTGGTGATATTCAATCCTCCGTCATTCCCATCTAACATGAATTGACCGTTTTCAGGATGAATCCACCAGGCGTGGTGATCCGGGTGAACCCCATTGCTAACGCCATAAGCAGGCATCAGCTGTTTGAAATTCCTGCCTCCGTCTTCAGAGACATTGACATACGTAAATATGGAATATACCCGATTCTCGTTTTCCGGGTCTACATAGATCTCTGAGTAATAGAAAGGCCGATTTCCGATATCATCCTTATCATTGATTTTCTTCCACTTGACTCCACCATCGACAGATTTATATAGTCCATTCTTTTTGGCTTCAACCAGAGCATAGATCACGTTGGGCTTGTTCCTTGCTATGGCAATTCCTATTCTTCCCAGATCTCCTTTTGGAAAACCATCTTCAGCTTTGACTTTCTTCCAGCTTTTCCCTCCGTCATGCGTGATGTGTAAGCCACTGCCCGGACCTCCTGAATTAAAAAACCAGGGATCCCGTTTATGCTCCCACATAGCTGCAATAAGTTTATTGGGATTCGTTGGATCCATGATCAGGTCTGCAATGCCTGTTTTATTATTGGCAAACAGGATCTTTTCCCAACTGGCACCTCCATCGGTTGTTTTAAAGACGCCGCGTTCGGGATGCTCTCCCCAGGGGGAGCCGATGGCGCCGACGTATATGGTATTTGGATCTGTAGGATCTATGATTATCCTATGTATATGCCTTGTGTCTTCAAGGCCCATGGCCTTCCAATTCTTTCCGCCATCGAGGGATCTATAGACACCAAATCCACCGTTCAAACTATTTCGGGGATTCCCTTCGCCCGTACCTACCCAGATCACAGAAGGATTGGATTGCTGGATAGCAACAGCGCCAATTGAGGCCGTTAATTCCTTATCAAAAATTGGAGCCCATTTAATACCGCCTGAAGTAGATTTCCAGAGTCCGCCTGAAGCTGTACCCACATACATGACATCGGGATTGTTCAGAACTACATCAATGGCAGTAACCCGACCGCTCATGCCGCCCGGACCGATATTTCTGGGCTTCATATCCTGGACGAGGTCCATTGAAAATTCTTGGGAAAAAACAGGTAGGGATGCTAGAAGCATCCATAGGTAGATGGCCTTTTTCATTAGAGTTGTATTCACTTGTTAGTCGGCTAAAGGTAAATAAAACTTCGGGAAAAAAAGCCATAAAAAAACACTGCCCGGGGGGTATCCGGGCAGTGCTACAAGATGAAATAACTGGTTACTATTTAATCGTCATTGTAACCAAATCGTTTCTGTCGCTTTCTTCGATTATTATTGTAACGATCATCATCGTCATCATCATTAAAGAAATTGTCATTATGATCATTATACCAGTCGTGCTGTCTGTCCCATCCATTATGCCTGTGATCGAAATGAGACATCGTGCATCCGTTGATGCCACATATTCCACAGAAATGGGGTTTGACATTACCTTCTGCATAGATCAACTTACCTCGTTTGTTAAACCATACGCGCATGCCGCCAACTCGTCTGAGCTGATCAAAACGTCCGTAATGCATGGTAATTGAACCTACGCGTTTGACACGACCGTAGTAATCGTAATTGATCGAGGAATAACCGATCTTAATGATCTGGCCATAACGGTTTCTCCAGATCCGCTTACCGCGGAAATAATCATAGCTGGAACGAAACGGGAATCCATAACCGGCATTCATCCGGTAATTATTCGCGCGTCTATAGCCTCTACGACCATATTTAACATCTAAAGTACCATCCGAGTACACCTGGAAGGTAACACCTCGCTCTATAAACGTAATGGGCTGTGCCTTACGATAGCGAATCGTTAACCCTTTTTTGGTGATGTCTGACGGAGATACAAGCTCAGCAGCACTCACTGTGCCTAAGCTTACTAATACTCCTAAGAGTAAGAGAGTAATTTTTCTCATGATTTCCAATTTTTGGGTTATGCCTACTCTTTAGCTTTTCGGCTAACGCTATGCAGGGTAAAGACCAAGCACCATGCCAAAAATCGGAATTATACCGTAACTAATTCATTATCAAATAGATAAAATTAGTTTTTTTGTGCATTTTCTGCGATCGATTCCAAGCGTTGATCGATCTCATTTTTGGAGATCCAATGTCCTCTCACCAGGACACCGGATACCTTTTTGAGGTTATTTAAATCATCGAGGGGATTTCCATCCAGGAGGATAAGATCAGCTTCCAGTCCTTCTTTTACTTGTCCAAAAACGGCTTCCATATTAAAATAGGTAGCCGGATTTATTGTGCCTGTTCTCAGAATTTCCATGGGAGTTAGACCGGCACGAAGCATGCCTTCCATTTCATGGTGGATGGAGAAACCGGGCACATTAAAAAGTTGTGGCGCATCTGACCCAAGGATGATTCCATGACCATGATCGTGTAAGGATTTTAAAAGATCCCTACGAATTTTGATAAAGCGCTCCCATTTGGCAGCGTCGAATCCGCTTTCATCACCGGTGCTTTGTGATTTTCTGCTTTTCCATTGAGCAAGGGTTGAAGCCGGCATATATTGCATTTCTGGCTGGGAGAGCATTTCTTCGGCAGTGGTAGGGGCAAACCAACGTTCAAAAAGGCTCTGTGTTGGTACGATCCATACCTGTTTTTCTTTGCTCAGAGACACCAATTCCTCAATAAGTGCAGGATCTGTTTCATCCGTAAAGTTATAGCCGAAAAAACCGTTTGTATTAGGGTCCAACCCCTTGTCAGAAGGTACCAGACCTTCCAGGTAGCCATCAATATGATCAATAGATGCAAATTCACTATTCAGGGCATGGCGGATGCCTACTTCAACCGGTACATGTCCGGCAAAAGCAATGCCTTTTTCATTAGCTGTCGCGACCAGGGTATCAAAAACATCCTTCTTGATCCCCGGGTGAATTTTGAGAAAGTCATAACCGGCCGCTGCGTAGTCTGTAACCTTTGATCGCGCTTCTTCTGTTGTGGGAACTGAATTTCCATTGAGAGACGGACTCGAAGTAAAGATCCGGGGTCCTAATACGTTACCATCGGCTACTTCTTGCCGCAATTCTAAATGCATGGGGTGGCCCAGCATTCCCCTGATAGTCGTAATTCCATTAGAGAGATAGAGGAACAAGGTCTCTTCCAGGCGTTCCCTGGAAGTATTTGGCGAAGGGATATGGGCATGCATCTCAGCAAGGCCCGGGATAAGAAATTTGCCTGATCCATTAATATTATTTCCAAAAGACGCAGGATCAGGGATCTGATCACTAATAGATAGAATGCGACCTGAATCTATTACTACATGTTGATTTTCCAAAACAGATCCTTTGTCCACATCAACAATGTGGACATCTGAGATCAAAATAGAAGTTGGACTTGGCGGCTGTGAATTTGTTTTGCACCCCAATAAGAATAGGGTAATTAGGACACTTAGACTGAGTTTTTTCATAATTACGATCTTGATTTGATGTTGGCTTTACATAGCCTTATGATCTCCTGTATTCGCTTATCTCTGGTATCCTGACGCTTTGCATCATTTAACCAATGGAGATAGGATTTTTTATAGGTCCAGCTGAAATTGGCGTAATTTTCAAAGGCCACTGGGTTTTTGTCAAATGCCTTTTGCAGATCTTTAGGTACGATTCCTTTCTCTACATCATCATAGGCAGTCCAGGTGCCATTCTCCTTTGCAATTTGTATTGATCTGAATCCGCTTTCATGCATAAGTCCCTGTGCAGTTAAATCCACTATATATGACTTATTCAGGGCGCTCCATTTACTTTTCGGGTTACGGGGACAAAAATATTGCCTGCGTTTTCCATGCCCAAGGCTTTTGACGGTACTGTCTATCCATCCATAACACAGAGCCACTTTTACGGCTTCTTCCCATCGCATACTGCGCTGAGGATGCTCTATCTTATAGAATATCAAATTTATACCCGTTGATGTCGCGTGATTCTCATGAAGCCAGGCACGCCATAATTCGTGATCCTCAAAGTACAGTTCCGGTCTATCGGCCATAAAGCCAAGTTTTATGTTTGGAGGAACGGGAGTTTGCTAGTTTCTAAATCAATATTAGTTCAGCTCGGTGACTTTAATATAGAAATTAGGGTCGAACTCCAGGTTTTCTCCTAAGGGGAATTTTTCAGTTTTGAATTCATTTGTCGGAAATAGCCAATGGGGTTTCCCATCGACAAAAATGCGAACAGGCATATCAAAACCTTCTACTATCTCAGTATATCGATATGTAAGGCCATCTTCCCCTACCTTAAATTCCAGGGTAGGGATCATAGTACTACGTAAATACTGCTTAAAAAATTCGGTCAGATCTATATTTGTTTTTAGGCTGATGTAATCTTCAATTTGCTTGCTGGTCACAGTTTGATGATAGAAATCCTTGTTCAGCCCTCTTAAAACAGATCGAAAAAGTTCATCATCTTCCAGTAATTGCCGAAGTGTATGCAACATATTTGCGCCCTTGCGATACATATCGCTTGAGCCTGATTTATTAACGTCATAAGTCCCGATAAGCGGCCGATCGTTCTGGATACTTCTCCGAACTCCCTGTACATATTCATTGCCGGCTTTAGTCCCAAAATGATAGTCCAGATACAAAATCTCCGAATACATAGTAAAGCCTTCATGTACCCACATATCCGCAATGTCTTTGTAAGTGATGTTGTTGGCAAACCATTCGTGGCCTGCTTCATGAATGATAATATAATCGAAGAGCATACCCCATCCTGTGCCGGAAAGGTCACGTCCCATGTACCCATTCTCATACTTGTTGCCATAGGTAATGGAACTTTGGTGTTCCATACCCAAATAAGGGACTTCTACGATCTTAAAACTGTCTTCATAGAAAGGGTAGGGGCCAAACCAATACTCAAAAGCACGCATCATCATGGAGGTTTGAGAGAATTGCGCTTTGGCCTTCTCTTCATTCTCTCTAAGCACATAGTATTGTATATCTAGCGGACCGTTCTCACCGTCATAGGTTTCTCCAAAATTCACATAATCTCCTATGTTGACATTCACCCCATAATTATTAATGGGATTATTAACCTGCCAGTAATAAGTTTTGGTCGGCCCATTGTCTTCTACTTTAGTAAGTCGCCCATTCCCAACACCGATAAGGTTTGCCGGACAGGTAATGCGCATGTCCATCCGTTCTACTTCGTCATACATATGATCCTTATTGGGCCACCAGACACTGGCACCCAGGCCCTGGCAGGAAGTTGCCACAAAATGTTTGCCATTGCTGTCTTTTTTCCAGGAGAAGCCACCATCCCACGGCGCGCGTTTCGCTTCCTGCGGATTTCCGGAGTAATATATTTTAACCTGCTCCTTAGCTCCTTTCTTTTGTTTCTTCTTCAGGCTGATAAAATGGGCGTTCCCTTCCGAAGAAAATTTGAGTTCCTGGCCATCTTGCTCTACATTTTCTATCCTCAATGGCGATTGCAGATCTATCTGAAGCACTTGATGTGGTGAAAGGACGGTATAGCCGACAGTTGTACTGCCTGAAATATATTTCTGGTCCGGTTCTACCTTAATGTCGAGATCGTAATACGTCAGATCCCACCATTCCCGTTCAGGGGTAATACTGCCTCTTAAACTATCTTGCCGAGTGAAGTTCTGTGCCGAAACAAGGGAGGTACAGAGTAGGGAAAGAACTAACCAAAAATTTATTTTCATAGGCTTAATTTCTAAAGATCCCAGATGGGAAGACGACCGGACTCTCATGTCCATCAGCACCCACACTGGCTATTCCAAAAAAGTAATTATCAATAACAATGCCGTCCAGCGTATAGGCATCTACATCACCCACCCATTTACTATTGTCCCAGGTTGGTGAAGTCGTTTCACGCCAATAGATCTTGTAGCCTACAGCGCCTTCGGCTTTTTTCCACCTGAATTTCGCAGAAGGTTCTACGATACCTCCTATTTCCACCTCAGCAGGAGCGGGGGGAGCCGAGGCAAGGGATGCCAGATTGATGGCATTCACAGCAGTTAACTTGGCCGCGTAGTCAAAATTTACATGCTCCAGTACATCCCCATAAGCAATGCCGTCTTCCTCCCGGATATCCTGATGTTGTTGAGTGTAATTCTCATGTGATTCCATAATTCGTATTCCAGCAAAGCCGGCATCGTTAAATGGCCTGTGATGACCACCGCGCCCAAAACGATCCAATCTGTAGATCAGCATAGGATTCATTTCCGGCATATATTTTTTAGTGGTTTTATGCACATACCGGGCTAGTTGTCGCGATATCCCATCTACTTCCCCACCATAGAACCGCCTTCTATTTCTTTGACGTTCTGTTTCAGTAGGAGGAACGGGTTCAGAAAAGATCCTGAAATCCCTATTGCTCACAACCCCATCTACTCCTGTAATATTCCCGATCATATCATTATTGAGAATTCCAATGATCTCCCAGCCTTGCTCTTTCGCATAAGCCGCAAGACCTTTTCCACCAAACAGCCCTTGTTCTTCGCCAGAGAGACCGACATAAATAATGCTATTCTCAAATTGGTATTTAGATAATACCCGTGCCGCTTCGATAGCGCCAGCCATTCCACTGGCATTGTCATTTGCGCCTGGAGAATCTGAAGTATAATCTGTAGGATCACTGACCCTCGAGTCTATGTCGCCACTCATGATAATATAGCGGTTAGGGAATTTTGTTCCTCGCTGGATAGCCACAACATTAACCACCCATACATCTTTGACAATACGATTATTTGCCCCTTGTTCTACCAAATCTTTTTGAAAGAATACCTCGAGGCAATTCCCGCATACTGAAGATATCTTATCATATTCCGACTTGATCCATCGGCGGGCAGCCCCTATTCCGCGGGTAGTGGAAACCGTATCGCTCAAGGTATGTCGCGTACCGAAATTAGCCAGGGCTGTGATATCTGCTTCGAGTCGCTCTGAGGAAACGGCATCGATGATATCGTACATTTTGGGATCATCCTGTGCTTGAACGACCAGGAAGGAAAATAGGATGAGCAAACAGCACTTTAATTTCATTCTAGTGTTTTTAAAATTGATTTTAAATCAAGACGTTGAATTTGATCCCTCAAGATAAACAATTAGCGCAGTCTTAAAAACAAAAAAAGCCGCCCGGGGGGAGCGACTTTTTATTTATGCCATAAGGCAGTACTTATGAATCAAAAGTATAGCCATTATCGGCTGCCACTTTATCGGCAATTTGGGTTCGTAATGCGGCCACATTGGGCTGGTTAGTATATTTAGTAAATCGCTTTAATCCCATTAACAACATGCGTTGTTCATCTCCTTCGGCAAAAGAAACTATTGCTTCCTTCCCTTTGCTTTGAATAATATCAACTGCATTGTACAAGTAATATTTGGCCATAGCGATCTGGGCGGCTTGTGCCTCTTCTCCAAAACGTTTGGCATTCTTCTCAGTTCGCAAGATGGTCGACTCAGCCATATACACCTCGATCAGGATATCAGATACAGCCATCAGTACTTGCTGGTGCTTTTCTAATTCAGCACCATACTTTTGAACTCCGGCTCCCGCGATCATCAGGAATACTTTTTTGAGTCGGGCCACAAGGTCTTTTTCTTCTGCTAACAGTGCTGAGAAATCCGGAGTGTCCATAGAAGGGATCCCCATCAATTCCTCGCCTACCTTTGTAGCAGGACCCAGCAAGTCTACATGTCCTCGCATGGCTTTTTTCACTAGCATTCCAACTGAAAGCATTCTGTTGATCTCATTAGTCCCCTCATAGATTCGGGCTATTCTGGCATCGCGCCAGGCTTTTTCCATGGGTGCATCGGCGCTAAAGCCCATACCGCCAAAGATCTGGATACCTTCGTCTGAGGTTTGCTGAACATCTTCGGATACCGCTACTTTAAGCAAGGAACATTCGATGGCATATTCTTCAACACCTTTGAGTTCCGCCTCCGGGTGAGAATTTCCTTCGGCCAGTCTGATAGCGATACGATCTTCAATATTTTTACCTGCCCGATAACAGGCAGATTCGCCAGCATAAACATTAGTGGCCATTTGTGCGATCTTCGCTTTTATTGCGCCAAAATTTATGATCGGGGTTTTAAATTGAACGCGTTCATTGGCATACTTCGTTCCTTCACCAATGATACGTCTTTGAGCTTCTAAACAGGCAGCAGCTAATTTGATGCGGCCAATATTCAAGGCGTTCATAGCAATCTTAAAGCCCATTCCGCGTTCAGACAACATATTTTCTACCGGGACTTTGGTCTCATTAAAGAAAACCTGTCGGGTAGAGGAGGAGTGAATTCCTAATTTCTTCTCTTCTTCCCCCATACTGATCCCATTTTTCGGATCGTTCTCAACGATGAAACCTGTTATGTTCTTATCATCTTCGATTCTGGCAAAGACGATGAACAGGTTACAGAAACCGGCGTTGGAGATCCACATTTTTTGACCAGTAATACTGTAGTGCTTGCCATCTTTGGAGAGCACAGCTTTAGTCTTTCCCGAATTTGCATCCGAACCGGCCCCTGGCTCTGTTAGGCAGTACGCCCCAAACCATTCCCCGGTTGCTAATTTGGGCACATATTTCTTTTTCTGCTCTTCTGTACCATAGAGGGTGATCGGCATGGTACCGATCCCGGTATGTGCGCCAAAAGCTGTGGAAAACGATCCCGTAGCTCCTGATATATAATCACATACTAACATGGAGGATACAAATCCCATACCCATACCGCCATATTCTGCTGGGACGGCAATACTTAGAAAGCCCATTTCCCCGGCTGTGCGCATGCATTGCTCGGTATAGGCGTAATCCTTTTGCTCAAATTTTTCCCATTGACCCCAAAGATCGCGATCGACAAACTCATTTGTGCTGTCGCGCATCATTTTTTGTTCTTCGGTCAGATCTTCGAGGGTGAATACATCTTCACAAGCGGTTTCTTTTACTACAAATTGTCCGCCTCTGGTTAGGTCTTTGTTTGCTGTTTCTGTACTCATAATTAATAAGAATAAAGAAGTTAGAATCAAGAGTCAAGAATGGACTGCTTAGGCTGCAATCGCTTCTGAAAACCTGATATCATCTTCTGTAATTGTTGTATTTTATCTTCTAGTTTATCAAATGTATCTTTATCAATATATGCTTGTTGATGAGCAATATTTAGTTGCGTTTCCCACTCAAAAGCGGAGCCTAGGCTATCCCGCATAAATCTATTAATATGTTTATCAGAATTCTTGCTCGTCCCTTCGGCAATATTCGAAGGAA
>Ga0265309_10000413_pt1 | contig 16938 bp, 14 predicted proteins | sample Helome_FD_192492 | JGI IMG/M metagenome (GOLD analysis project Ga0265309, IMG submission 192492) | Marine sediment microbial communities from subtidal zone of North Sea - Hel_20160524 (Illumina Assembly) | ecosystem: Environmental > Aquatic > Marine > Subtidal zone > Sediment ...
CGGCAATCCGTCCCGAAGAAGCGGCAGGCCGACATCAACGAGATCATCCACCGTGCCGCAGCGGTGATCGAAAACCAACTCTCATTGGGGCGGGTAGAGTTGGTCATGGACCTGGACGAAACTCTGCCCAGGGTGACGGTTGACGCTAACCAGATCCAGCAGGTTTTCATCAACCTGATGGTCAACGCCCTGGATGCCATCGGCGAAAACAACGGTTCCGTAAAGGTCACCAGCAAGGCCATCACTGTTTGCGCAAAGGGAACCCTTCAGATCAAGCGCGCCCTGTGCCGCAAGCGGCATGACCTGGTTGACGGGAAGGTCCAGATCGATGGCAAACCCGCCATCGGCATGCGCTTTCGCAAAAAGGATCTTACCGGGCTGATCCACCTCGATCCCGTCTACGGCTCACACGAGCATCTGCTGGGAGATATGCCACCCCTAGAGGAAGGTGTAGACCTCTTGTGCCCGGACTGTTCGGCCTCGCTTCTGGCTGAAGGTGAGGCCTGCCCGGTATGCGGATCTCCCATCTTTGCTTTCGAGGTTCCCCTAAAAGGGCTCGTCCAGGGCTGTTTGCGAGAAGGCTGTGGCTGGCACCGCTGGGAACAGGTCGATTCCGAATGGAACGACGAATTCGTTGAAGTCAGAGTGGAAGACGACGGCTGCGGCATTCCCGAAACCCAGATCCCGAAGCTATTCGAACCGTTCGCGACAACAAAGGGCCAGAAAGGTACGGGGCTGGGCCTGGCCGTTACCTGGGGGATCGTGGACAACCACAACGGAACGATCACAGTGGAAAGCGAGGTCGGTGTCGGAACGAGTTTTATCGTCAGGATTCCGGTGAAGTCATGAGCATGCAGCGGGATATCCTGGTCATTGATGATGAACTGATGGTCACCCAGGCGGTAGTGAAGGTTTGCAGCGCGGAGGGGATCACCGTTGCCGCTGCGGATAGCGCCCCGGAAGCGCTTCGGTTTCTGGAAAACAGCCGCTTTCGACTGGTGCTGTGCGACATCATGATGAACGAACTTGACGGTTTCCAGTTCCTCGAAGAACTCGACCGAAGGGGCATCCAGACCCCCGTGGTCATGATGACCGGATACTCAACGGTAGAAAACGCGGTCAGGAGCCTGACTTCGACGGGTACCGTGGACTATATTTCGAAACCATTCACGGCTGACGAATTGCTCACGGTCATCCGGCGCAGCCTGCGGTGCTCCGTGATCCTTGACGAGGCAGAGTCAGCCGGCCTCCCGAGACATTGTTCCCTGAGCTATGTTCCCTGCCCGGCCAACTATTACCGGCTCGGATATGTGAGCTGGGTCCTGCTGGAGGAAGAGGGAACCGCGCGTATCGGGGTCAGCGATCTGTTTCTGAAGGCGGCGGAGGGTATCAGGGAACTGGAGCTGTCGCTGCCCGGCGAAGACCTGTTGCAGGGAATCCCCTGCGCATTCGCCACCTCGCTGGATGGATCGGTGCACGGCATCATCTGCCCAATGGACGGAAAAATTCTTGAAGTGAATGCGGATGCGCAATCGAACCCCTCGCTGGTCGAGAAGGATCCCTATTTCAGAGGGTGGCTATACCGGATATTGCCGCCAAATCCGGAGAATAATTTGCAGTGGCTGAGTTCATGAAGCCTCGAACCTGGCGCTGCTGACTACGTTTAAGGAGATTTTGATGAAGATCATTCTACTAACAATAATTCTGCCCACCCTGATCATGTTCTTCTTTTTGAACCTGGCAGCCAGGGAGTGGTTTCTCAGGATTCAGGAGAAAAGAAGACGGGCCGAACGCGAGGAAGCGCTGGCTGAGAGTCTCGTGCTTGATTTCACTCACGAGTCGAAAACTCTGAAGCGCGTGGAGGTTGAGGATCCAGAGGCCCGCATCCTCTGCGTGGACGATGAGGAAATCATACTCGACAGCCTGCGCAAAATCCTCGTGCTGGACGGATACAACGTCGACACCGTTGAAACGGGCCAGGAGGCGCTCGGATTGATCCAGGTTCACGACTACGACTTCGTATTTACCGACCTGAAAATGCCGGCCATGTCCGGGACGGATGTGGCCAAATCCGTGAAACACCTGCGGCCGGATATCGATGTCGTCATCATCACGGGGTTCGCAAGCGTGGAATCGGCCGTGGAATGCATGAAGCACGGAGCGCTGGATTACATTGAGAAGCCGTTTACCGAAGATGAGTTGAGGCTGTTCGTCAAACGGGCCCTGATCAAGCGCCGCGACAGGATCGAGAAACAATTGAAACCCAGGGTTCACGTGTTGGGCCCGGAAGACAGTGATCCTGTCATCCCGGGAGAATTCTCGATCCCGGGGGGCGTTCATGTCTCGGCCGGACATTGCTGGGTGAGCCTCTCTGAAGACGGCACTGCGCGGGTTGGCCTGGATGATTTCGCCAGGAAGCTGCTCGGCAGCGTGGATTCGATCGATACACCCGACATCGGGTTAACTGTAAAGGCCGGTAATCCTCTCTTTAGGGTGAACCAGGGTTCCAGAAGGGCGCCGTTCAATGCTCCGCTGAGTGGCGAAGTGATCAAGATCAACGAGAACTTACAAAATGACTGCAAGATGCCCGGACAAAAGTCCTACGGGCAAAACTGGATCTGCGTCATCGAAGCCAACAACCTGGATGCCGAGCTGCCCCAATTGATGATTGGGAAGTCTGCTGTCACTTTTTTCCAGGAGGATATCGACCGATTCCAGGCTTTCGTAAGCAAAGCCAGCGGTCGCGAGGATGCTGATCCTCAGTCTCTTTTCATTGGTGTCATTGAAGAGCTGAACGAAGGCAGCTGGGAATCCGCCTTGAAGGAGTTCTTCGGACGCTAGTTTTTAGTCGTTAGCCCCTCTCGTGTAGTACAATGTAATACAAATCACTACAGTACGGAGAAAAAAATGGGCGTTACCAGTATTCGCTTGAGTGAAGATGTAGAAATTCCACTTGAAAAGCTGGCTCAAAAACTGGATCGGAGCAAGAACTACCTGGTTAATCAAGCCATTAAAGAGTTTGTACTTCGCCAGTCAATGGAAGAAATTCGGTGGTCTGATACAACCCAGGCTTTGGAATCTGTTAAGGCCGGGCGTCTCATTGATTCAGAAGAGGTTTCAAAGTGGCTTAAAACCTGGGGAAGCGATTCACTCAAATCTCCTCCAGAGGCATGAGAATAAAATATGCGCTTGAAGCAATTCATGATCTGGAACGGCTTCGCGCATTTGTAGAATTCAAGAACCCCCATGCTGCAAGACGGATAGCAGCTGAGTTATTGGACGGAATCGAGAATTTAACAAGTTTCCCTGAACTAGGACTTCCGGCCAGGCGCGCGCCAGACCCCAATGTGATTCGAGATTTATTTGTTGGAAATTACACCGTTCGCTACTTACGACAGGAGGAATCGATCATTGTGCTTCGCGTGTGGCATGGAAAAGAAGCTGAAAAAGACTTATAACAAATCGTCTAAGTATGTTCGGCCAGCAAGCTGGCTCCACCGGACGCTTACTGTGCAGCGCCGCTTAACCTAAACGTTATACGTATCAGTAGTTGAGGCAAAGAACAGTTGAAACAATCCATCAGACATATTGCACTGCTGGTCAAAGATTACGACGAAGCCATCGCATTCTATACACAAAAACTCAATTTCAAGTTAATTGAGGATACACATCAACCTGAGCAGGACAAACGTTGGGTTGTAGTTTCTCCTCCTGGATCCAGCGGAGTAACTTTACTGTTGGCCAGGGCTTCCAAACCTGAACAGGAATCGTTTATCGGAAATCAGTCGGGAGGTCGCGTATTTCTATTTCTCAATTTTATACGCAAACCAAAAAAACAAGAATATGGGATGGTGGCCGTATTTGAGGATTTATATGGGAATCTGTGGGATCTCCTGGAGCAGAACAATGAAGCATAAACTGTTCTTTCTCGCCTGGATCGTAATGTCTGCCATATGACTGGTTCCCACGACCCCACAGATGCCATCCGGAAGCGAGCCATGAAGTTCCCCGGCGTGACGACAGGGACGTCATGCTCGCAGAGTGCGTTCAAAGTTGGCAAAGGCAGCTTCCTGTTCATTGGTCCTGGCCCGAAGGGGCAGGGATTCAAGGCAATGTTCAAACTCAAGACCTCGATGCCGGAGGCGTTGGAGCTCGCAGGGCAGGACCCGAAACGGTTCCAGGTGGGGTCGACTGGTTGGGTGACAACCCGTTTCACCGCCGGGGACCCAATGCCCGAACGGTTATGGGAAAGGTGGTTATCAGAGTCCTATGAAGTGACCTGCGGGCCGGACCAGAAGTCATCGAAGCCGAAACGATCCTTCTGAATCTGTAAATGGACTCCAATTATTGATTGGCCGGAAGCTTGTAGTTGCGCGCGTCAATGCTGCCAGATACGTATTCGCCAGGCGCCTACACTGGCATAATGGCTTGTTGACTTGCTGTGTATGAGCTTCCTGAATGAAAAACAAAATTTCACTTATTCTGTTATTGGGCCTGATTTTTATCTCGGGGTCCCTTTTTTCCCAACAGTCAATGACCGGGCCTATTTAGCAGCATGCCCTTTCTGAAGCTGGATAAAATCAGCCTGAATTTTGGCACTCACGTGTTGCTTGATGCCGTTGATTTTTCAATGCGTAAAGGCGAGCGCATCGGGCTACTCGGAAGAAACGGTGCAGGCAAGACGACCTTGCTGAAACTCATCAACGGTGAAATTGCTCCTGAAAGCGGCGAGCGCTGGTTACGAACGGGAACAAAGATCTCCTACCTGGACCAGGACCTTCCGCATGCGGATGATCAGGATGTCTATGACGTGGTGGCTCATGGGCTGGCCGGAGTGGGGGATTTACTGGCCAGCTACCATCACGCAATTCTCGAGGGTGACATGCAAGCCCTGGAAAAAGCCCAGCACGAGCTGGAAGCCAAAGATGGCTGGAACCTGCAGCAACGTATCGATACCGTGATCAGTCAACTTCAATTGCCCGGAGAGGCGCGAATGGCCAGTCTGTCTGGTGGCTGGCGCAGGCGTGTGGCGCTGGGCCAGGCCCTGGTCAGCGAGCCGGATATTCTGCTGCTGGATGAGCCGACCAACCACCTTGATATTCCGGCCATCGAATGGCTGGAAAAACAACTCCGTTCCTACAAGGGAACGGTGATGTTCGTGACCCATGACCGGGCTTTCCTGCAACAGGTTGCGAACACGATCGTGGAGCTGGACCGTGGGCACCTGGTTCGATGGCAAGGCGATTACGCCGGATTTCTGAGTTTCCGTGAACAACAGCTGGAATCGGAAGAACGGGAAAATGCCCTGTTCGACAAGCGCCTTGCCGAGGAGGAAAAGTGGATTCGGCAGGGAATCAAAGCCAGGCGTACACGTAATGAAGGCCGTGTCAGGGCGCTTAAAACCATGCGTGAAGAGCGCAGGCAGCGGCGCGACAAGGTAGGGGTTGCCGGCTTTGGTGTGGAGGCTGCCGAACGTTCCGGCAAGAAGGTCGTGGAACTGGACCAGGTCAGTAAACGGTTTGGCGACAACGTGGTGATAAATGACTTCAGCACGTTAATTAAGCGTGGCGACCGAATAGGTCTGGTGGGCGCTAACGGCGCCGGTAAGTCTACCCTGATCAAGGTTTTGCTGGGTGAACTGCCTCCCGATTCTGGTAGCGTGACACTCGGGACCAAGCTGGAAATAGCTTATTTCGATCAGTTAAGGGCTCACCTGGATCCTGAAAAAAACCTGATCGACAATGTGTGTGGCGGCCAGGATTTCATCGAAATCAAAGGCCGAAGACGCCATGCCATTTCCTATCTTGGTGAATTCATGTTCGCACCCGACCGGGTTCGCATGCCGGTGAAAGCATTATCCGGAGGGGAGCAAAATCGTGCCATCCTGGCCCGCTTGTTCAGTAAACCGGCCAACATGCTGGTACTCGATGAGCCAACCAATGACCTGGACGTGGAAACCCTGGAGTTGCTGGAAGAAATACTGCTGGATTTCGACGGTACGGTGTTACTGGTCAGCCATGACCGCGAGTTCATGGACAACGTGGTGACCAGCATTTTTGTCATGCAGGGCAATGGCGAAGTCGATGAGTATGTTGGTGGCTACAGCAGCTGGGCCGAAAAAGGCGGGCAACTGGTAAACCTTGAGCAGCAGTCGGAAGGTGGCAGCAAAAAAGCACCATCAGAAAAGGCGGCGAGTGGACAGCAGCCTGCCCTGAAACGGCCCAAAAAGCTTTCTTACAAGGTGCAAAGAGAACTGGAAGCCTTACCCGGGCTGATTGAGCAACTCGATTCGCGGGTGGAAGCTCTCGAAACTGAAATATCAGCGGCTGACTTCTATCAACAGGACCATTCGGTGACACAAGCTACAATTGATCAATTGGGAAGTACCCGTGCAGAACTGGACGCGGCTTACGGCCGGTGGCAGGAGCTGGAGGGTCAAACCCGGGGTTCTTAGTGGTTGGAGGGTCATCATGTCCAAGTCTCATGTTGTATGTCCAGACTGTAATGCAATCAATGCCCTGCCGGACGATCGCCTGCAGGACAATCCACGCTGCGGAAAGTGTAAAGCGCCGGTATTCAATGCACATCCCCTGGAATTAAACGGCTCCAATTTCGAACGCCACATTTCGAAGAACGATATCCCGGTGCTGGTGGATTTCTGGGCGCCCTGGTGTGGCCCTTGCAGAACCATGGCGCCAGCCTTTGAGCAGGCCGCAGCAGTATTGGAACCCGGAGTCCGCCTGGCCAAGCTGAACACTGAAGATGAGCAGATGATTGGCTCCCGGCTGGGCATCAGGAGCATTCCTACCATGGTGCTGTTCAGGAAAGGCGAGGAAATAGCCCGCCAATCCGGCGCCATGATGGCTGGAGATATTGTCCGTTGGGTACAGTCACAGCTATAGAAATCAGGACACTCTTAAAAATAAAGTAAATTATGCGTTAGAGTAGACAGAGCTTCAGTGTTGGGGAATTAACCATGGATTTTTTAGCGACCAGTGCCATTTTGCTTGTTTTCGCGGCTGTGTTCGGGGTTTTAAACGAACGTTATCTTGGTCTGCAATCAACGATTGGTTTGATGCTGCTCGCCTTGCTGACCGCGGTTGTTTTCGGAGTTCTGAAGGCCACAGGAGTAATCGAAAACCTGGGCTGGGAAGATGCCCTGGTCAAACAGCTCGATCTCAGTGATGTCATGCTCAACGGCGTTCTGTGCTTCATGCTGTTTGCCGGCAGTGCCGGTGTGAAGATAGAGGGCCTGAAAGAAAACAAGTGGGTGGTGGTGACGCTGGCCATTGGCTCCACCTTGCTGGCCTGTGTGCTGATCGGAGTAATTCTGCATTTTACACTGGGCTGGTTTGGCATTACGTTGGCGTTGACTTATGCGTTCGTATTTGGCGCATTGATTTCTCCGACTGATCCGATTGCCGCCCTGGCCATACTCAAATCCGTGGGTCTGCCGCAACCGCTTGAAGACATCATCAATGGCGAATCCCTGTTTAACGACGGTGTGGGCGTGGTCTTGTTCACCGTGGCCCTGGCATTTGCTTCGGGCTCATCCGCAATGGGGGTAGGTGACAGTGTTGCCCTGTTCCTGCGTGAAGTCCTGGGCGGGATCAGCCTAGGATTAGTGGTGGGCCTGGTGACGCACATCATGCTATTGCGCACCCAGGATTTCACCAACCAGTTGATGATCACGCTGGCGACGGTAGCCATGGGTTACAGCATTGCGCTCCACGTTGAGGTCTCCGGTCCGATCGCGATGGTCGTTGCCGGCATTTTCGTGGGCAATGTGACCGCGCCGCGTATTCCTGAAAAGGTGCGTTTACCCTTGAGAACGTTCTGGAACGGTATTGACGATCTATTGAACTCGCTGCTGTTCGTCATGCTGGGTTTCGTAATTGTACTGGTTCATAACCTTGACCTGGCGCCGCTGGCAATCAGCATCCCGGTCGCCGTTGTAGTTTGCCTGGTGGCAAGAGCCATCAGCGTTTACCTTCCACTTGCTGTGCTTTGCGCCACACCCGTGCTCAACGCAGATCGCAATCGCATGACAGGACTGCTGACCTGGGGTGGGCTCAGAGGTGGACTTGCATTCGCTCTCGCGCTTTCCTTGCCGGATAGCCCGGAAAAACCACTGCTGGTCAATATGACCTACGGAGTGGTTGCGGTGTCCATCCTGATCCAGGGGTCTACGATTGGAAAACTGTTCAAGCCGGCGTTCCTGAACAGTATTCTCAACTCCAAATAGATCAGAATTCTGAGCCTACGCCAATGGCCAGCGTGCTGTCATAGCTGATGGAGCCGGCAGCCGGCTCTGTTTCATAGTCGTAACGATATGAGATTGTCGAGTAAAGGCTGCCAATAATGTCGAACCTGAAACCTGTATTGGTCTTCAGGATCAGGTTATTGTCGCCATAGAATTGGTAATTCAGATCGTGGTGATGGAAGAACGAGATATCGCCCCCCTTGAAATCATGTTCGTAGATCAGGTTCCATAGCCCCGTGGCGCCGCTATCCGTCAGGCCGGACTGTTTCTGCTTCGAGTAGCCCACGCCCAGACTGGCTGTCAGGAATTTGTGGGAGTCTTTAAAAATATCCCTGCCGATTAGTGCGCCGACCATGTAACGATGACTCAGGTCTTTGATCGGGTCGCGTTCGTAACTGGCGGTTGCACCCAGGTACCACGGTTCATTGAACAGCCAGTTGTAGGAGTAATTGAACAGATCCTGTTTCTTGGTATCAATACCGTTGGTCTGATCACGCCGGATCGTGAGTTCGGCCAGGTGGCGGTGCTCACCCAGCCGCACCCGCGTATCGGCAAACAACAGGTTGTTCTTGCTGTCGGTATTGCCGTTGTTCCAGGTCATGTTCAGGTCTACATGCGATGTGCGTGCATACCAGGGTTCCGGTTCAGCAGCCTGGGTCACTGCCAGCATGCCAATATTCATCTGGGCACCGTCCACAATCAGTGTTTGCTCGCCTTCGGCCGTTGAGCCGGCAAATTGCGCAGCGACTTCGCTGCCGTTTTCGAGTTGCATTTCAAATACTTTTTCCGCTTCGATCGAGACCACTTCCGCCATATCGACTGAAAACTCACTGGCGTAAGCGGGCTTGATGAATACCTTGTTGTCTTCGACCTTCTTTACTTCGCCGGTGATCACGTCACCGTTTTTCATCTTCAGCTGGTCGGCCAACAGGGCGCCTGGAAGCAGGGTGGCTGCTGTGAAAAGACTGGCGAGCAAAAATCGCCGGGTACGCGTTTGCATGTATTTCTCTCCTGACTCATGACGATAAATCGCGAGCGTGAAATCCCGTTTCAGCTGCGCAAAGCGCGCTATTATATACATGCTCTTTAATTCATGGCATTTTATTCGCTCTATAAAATAATCGAAGACGGTGGCGGAACGCGGGTCGAGTCTTTCCTGCCCTAATCATTCCGTACGTTCATTCAGAAAAGGTTTTTGGTCATATGTCGGTTGTCTGGAGTTGTAACGAGTGGGATCAGCTGGAAGAAGTGATTGTAGGTAATCCGCTGCGTGCGAGATTTCCCACGGCAGACCGAAGTACCCAACTGGCAGAATTTCCCGACCGTTCGCTGGCGGAAATTCCGCAGGGACCTGTTCCGCAGTGGATCGTTGATGAAACGGAAGAAGACCTGAATGATTTTGTCGCTGCCCTTGAAGGGCAGGGTGTCACCGTCAAACGTCCGCAGACATGGCCGCACGAAAGCAGGTTTTCCACCATTCACTGGGAGTCTGAGGGCTTCTACAATTACTGTCCGCGCGACATTTTGCTGGTCATCGGTGACCAGGTGATCGAAACGCCCAATGTCATTCGCAGCCGCTCCCAGGAAACTTTCAGCTATCGCGCGATGATGGTTGACTATCTGAAGTCGGGTGCAAGATGGTACAGCGCCCCCAGACCGATGCTGTTGGACTCGCTGTTCGATGTTGACCCTGAAAAACCCACTCCCCGTAACGATGAGCCCGCTTTCGATGCAGCCAATGTATTGCGCATGGGCCGGGATTTGATTTACCTCGTCAGCGGCACGGGTAACGAATTGGGCGGGCAATGGTTACAGACCATTCTGGGAAATGAATTTCGGGTGCACTTTCTCAAAGATGTCTACTATGGCAGCCATATCGACTCGACCTTTGTCGCGTTGCGCCCCGGTCTGATGCTTTGCAACCCCGCCCGGATCAATGACGACACCCTGCCTGAAGTTTTAAAACAGTGGGAGATTATTTACAGCCCGCCGATGGAGAACTCGGACAGTTTTGACGCCGACTACCTGTCCAAAAGCATTGGCAGCAAATGGATCGATATGAACCTGTTCAGTATCAGCCCTGATCTGGTCGTAGCAGACCGGGACCAGACAGCTTTGATCAAGCTGATTGAAAAACAGGGTATTGATGTCATCCCGCTCAAGCTGAGGCACGCCAAAATGCTGGGTGGCGGATTCCATTGCACTACGCTGGACATCCGCCGCACAGGAACGCTACAGAGATACTTCGATTAAGATTCCTCTGTGGCAGCCCTTATTTCAATAGTCGTTTTAGCAGTTTTTTTCCTGCTGACGTACGTGGCGTGGAGGCGATACCTGTGGGCGGCAGAGAAAGTGCCGCACGGGCAGACCGATACGTGCCCATACAGCCTGACGGATGTCTTTGGCGACCGGCACCTGGTCAATGTTCCGCACCAGCAAGGTGTCCAGTGGCTTCCCGACATATTCAGCCGAAGCGCCCAAAAGTTTCCCAATCTTACTGCACTGCAGATTCCCCACACGGGGGAATCCCTGACCTTTGCTGAACTCGACACACGGGCCGAAAAAATAGCCGCTGCGATCGCGCCATTCCTCAGCGGTCCTGACCAGGTTGTAGCCGTGGCGATGGCGCAGGACAATTGGCAAATCGTGGCCTCGCACCTGGGCATTCTCAAGGCTGGCGGCACCCTGATGTTTCTTGACACCAGTCTGCCGGAAGCACTGATCACGCTCATGCTCACTGATGCGCAGCCTGCGGTCATTCTCACGCGTGGGCAAGAGAGGTTTCGTGACCTGCCAACGCTTGACGTCCTGGCTTTGCCAGAGGAAACACAGCGACGCGAGCCACCAACATGGCTGGATGACCCCGCCCGGCGCCTTGCAACCCTGTTCTACACCAGCGGAACCACCGGCCTGCCCAAGGGCGTTGAGTCCGCCCACGCCGGTTACGTGAACCTGGTGCTGGGCTACGCCGATTATTTCGACCTGATTCCCGGTATGGATGCGACTTCGCTCACTTCATCGCTGGGTTACGACGGCAGCATTTCCGAAATGTACAGCGCCTGGGTGTCGGGCTGCGCCGTGGTCATGCTGACCAGGGAGCAGGTCCGGTCCGGCCCGGACCTTGTGCCTGTCCTGCGTGAAGCTGAGGTCACCGTGCTATTTTGTCCTCCGGTGCTTCTCACCACTCTTACACCAAGCCCGCATTCAGATCTCCCGTACCCGATTTGCCGCTATATTGTGCCGGCCGGTGAAGCGTTCCCCAGCACGCTGGTGGAACCATGGACACAGGGAAGACGGCAGATCATCAACACGTACGGCCCCACGGAGGCGAGCACCGATACCAGCCGCCAGAGTCTGTGCCCCGGCGAGCCCGTCACCATCGGCTCACCCTTCGCCAATGTCACTTATGTTGTTCTTGAATTTGACCAGCTCACCCCATTGCCCCATGGAGCGGCGGGTGAGCTTTGCATTGGCGGTGTGCACCTTGCACGCGGATACCGCAACCTGCCGGAACTTACGGCCCAAAAATTCATCATGCATCCAAAATTTGGTCGCCTTTATCGCACCGGCGACAGATGCAAAATTGATGCTCGTACGCAGCGTGTGCACTTCTTGGGTCGAGTCGATACACAACTGAAGGTGCGAGGTCATCGCGTCGAGATCCAGGCCGTAGAAGACATACTCCAGACGCAATTTGAGGAAATCGACGCAGCTGTTCTCGACTATCAAAACGAGAAACTGGTGGCTTTCGTTTCGGCGCCATCGATCTCCCGGGCTGGTGCGGGTAAAGTCACCCCCGCTCCAGCGGAATGGGCCACCCGGGCTATCGGAACCCTGGCCAATCAACTGCCGCCGCCGTCGGTTCCGACAAGGATTTTCCTGGTCGAAAGTTTTGTAATGAAACCGGTGTCCGGCAAGATAGACCGCGAGAGCTTGCCCAGGTTGTCGCAGCTGGCGATTGACTCCGTCAAAGCACCGGACACTGCAATAGCCAGCCCCACCGGCGCTGGTTCAGAAGTGGAATCGGCGGGTGAGGAAGTGCTGGAAATTTGCAGGGCGGTATTCGAACAGCCTATGGCCTGGGATGATGTTTTCGCTGAGCATGGCGGGCACTCGATCGTCATTGCGCAATTGGCCCAGCGCTTGCAGGCCGCAGGCTGGGCAGTGCCGGTACGGGCGTTGCTCAGCGACTGCAACACAGCCCGGAAAGTGGCTGAACGTCCACGACAACGCTCACAGGCATCTGCACCAACAACTGCAAACAGAGCCGACCGATGCAACCATCAACGCGATGAAGCTGCGGCCAGAGTGCTCTCCACCGGTTTTTTCACTGTTTTGCAGTTTCTGTTCCTGTCCTTGCTGTACTTGCCCCCGTTAATAGGCTTCCTGGGATTTGTTGCCCTCGCTGAAATCGGCGAGTTTTTCATGACCGCAACTTTTTGGGAATTCATCGGCGTTGGTTTCGCAGGGTACCTGCTGGCGCTGGTATTACCCTTCGCCAACTTGTTATGGGTGATGGTCATCAAGCTTTTCATGGGAGGGCATCTGTACAAGAACCGCGTAACACCAGGCGTTTACCCCAAGTGGAGCAGAATGCACCTGCGTGTCTGGTGCATCAGACGGCTGGAGAGATCGGTGATTTTGCCTTTGGCTGCGCTGTTTCGCAGCGCACCGCTGATGGCTTACGTGTTGCGCAGGCTGGGAGCGGCCGTGGGTGAAAACCTGCAGTGCGCACACGACGTCGAGTTTTCCGGCCCGCTGGACTTGCTCCACGTCGAAAACGACGTCTGCATTCAGACCGGAGCCTATATTCATACGTCGAGTTGGCGTAATCAGCAGTTACATTTGGGCCCGATCCGACTGCAGAGCGACTGTAAGATTGGCATGCGTTCTGGAATTTCCAGTGACGTGACGGTCGGCCGGGGTTCCTGGATCAATCCATTTACACCGATCCTGGCGGATGTGGGTTGCGGGGAAATGTGGGAAGGCGCTCCTGCCCGATGCGGCGGGCGTTACACAAAACTGAAGCGCACGGCGAAAAATTGCGAAACCTTTTACCCTTCCTGGCTTATGGAAACGCTCAATATCCTGATGCAGGTATTCCTGGACTTTTGGCTCATAGTGGTGCCGACTGCAGCGGTCACCTGGTTTGCCGTCACTTTCATACCTGCCAGGGAAACTGCGGTGGCCAGTGAATATTTCAAGCTGACGCCGTTGCCCGAAATGATCTGGCAGATGAGCTTGTTCGCTTTCATCACCACCTGGGTCACTATCGTCCTGGTCTCGGTGCTGGTTTGTCTCTTCCTGCGTCTCACGGCTGCCAGGCCCGGATTGTATTCGTCGCGAAGCCTCAGAGGTTATTTGCTGCTCTACAGAGTGAAGAAAATGAACCAGCTCCAGAGTCAGTGGACATGGACTATTAGCGGGCAGTATCTGCGCGCACTGGCGGGTATGCGCTTCCCCCGCGTGGGCGCTTCAGAATGCGACTTGATGATCAATCTCGTTCCTGAGCTTGCCAGTGCTGATTCACAGGTATTCTGGTCCAATGGCAGTTTTACCAATATGCTCGATTATGGTGCCGAGCACATAACGCTTCGACAACTCGACATGCCCCGGAATTTTTTCAGCGGTAACAATTCTGTCTTGGAATATGGGCAATATCCTTCCAACTTTCTGCTGGGTGTTTCAACACCGGGGAATGACATACAGTTCCGCCGCCAGATGCGATCACGACTTGGCGAACCCATTACGGTAGCCGGAAACCCGCCGGTCAAGTTTGCCAGCGCACAGTTTGAGCAGGAGAACGAGTCCCAGATACTGCCTGGCTTTGCCCTTTTCCTGGCGCGTATCTTCCTGAATGACCTTTTCAGCATCGGGCTTCTTCGCTTCCAGGGCATACTCGTCTATGCGATTCTGTTCACCAGCTTGCTGCGACTGGAAGGGCAGGTGATCGTCAGTGCATTTGTTGCATTGGTTCTGGCAGAAATAATCCTGATTGTGTTGTGCGCGGCCATTAAGAAACTGCTGGTTGGAAACGTTTGGGGTTGCTCGCACTCAACACCGTTTTGGTCGTGGCGGCATTTCAGCTATTTTTTCGCACAGGACTGCTTTTTCACCTGGTGCAGGAGACCCTTGAGCTATTCAGCCGGAACGGTTCTTTCCAATGTAGTGCTCAGGTTGATGGGCTGCCGGATCGGTAAACGGACCATTATCGCTTCGCCCATGCAGGCCTCTGATTGGAACGCAGTGAGTTTTGGCAGTGATTGCATGGTCAATGGTTTTTTACAGTTCCACACGTTTGAGAATATGACGCTGAAGGTGAAGCTAAGCGAAATCCAGGATGGCTGTACCGTTAACTTCGGCGCGACAGTCATGGGTGGCGCAGTCGTCGAGCCTGAAACGACGGTGTTGCCGCTGAGCCTGGTGCTGAAGGAGATGCACCTGCCAACAGCGACTTACGAGGGCAGCCCCGCAGAACCTTTGGGCAGTAGTCAGCTTCCTTAGGGCCCGGGGCTCAGCACGGGCGATTTTTTTTCGCGAGTTGAGGATCGATATGCGGTCAAGACGATCATTCCAATGCCAGCTAGATTTGGCGTCTGTCTATTTTTGAAGGAAAAAGCGCTTGGTTTGTTTTATGATTGAGCTTCTAAGTTCCCCAGGAGACCTCCCGATGAAAACACTGGTACGTTTAATAATAATTTCCCTGTTTATGGTTATTGCTTCCCCGGTTTATGCAGAAGCCATTCAGATTTTTAACTGCGAATATGAAGGCGATGCAACCGAAGATGACGTTAACGCCATGGCCGGCAAATGGCTCGCGGCGGCAAAAACACTAAAGGGCGGTAAAAATCTCCGGATTTATATAAGATACCCGGTTGCTGCCTCAGTCGATGATATTGATTTTAAATTTGTTTTAACGACGCCTGATTTTGCTCAATGGGGTGCATTTACGGATGCCTATGAGCTGTCCAAACTCGAAGAAATAGATGACGAGCTTGAAAAAATCGCAACGTGTGATGACGCCTCCTTGTGGGAAGGTGGGGAATTTAACTAAGTTGCATTCATCCGGATTAAAGGGCCGTCAAATCTGGCGGCTTTTTTTTGGGGCAATTCGGGTGATTTAGATAAATGAGCAGCGATTGCAGCGATCTGATTACCGCTCTTTTCGGTGCCTGCGCACGCGATTTGACACCTTCGTCCAGGCAGCATGAGGCCCAGGTATTTTTTGCGCCGGTTTCGTCTGATCTGAAAGTGACGAGAGTGTGCTCTTCGATTCTGTCAAAAATCGAATTGCAAAGAGCGGACCGCTTTGCCACACAGGATCACCGGGCGCTGTTCATTCAGCGCCGGGCATTTCGCCGTTTCTGTGGTGCTCGTGTGCTGGGGACGTCAAAGCCTCTATCACAGATCGCTTTCAATGAGACAGAAAACGGGCGGCCTTACCTTTATGAATTGCCGGATGTCTGGTTCAGTTTTTCCTCCTGCCGGTTCGGGTTTGCCGGAGCGTGGTCCTCGACCCACGGGATCGGCGTCGACCTTGAAGATAAAACCAGGGATGTGGAGGCTGCAGAACTCGCGCAGCAGTTTTTTTCGACAGCTGAGGCTCATGTTGTTAAAGGGGCAGGCGGTATCAAGCGTCAACAGGCTTTCTACCGGTTCTGGAGCCTCAAGGAAGCAGCGCTGAAATGCATCGGGGAGGGATTGCCCTTTGGTCTCGACGCTTTCGAGTTCGAGTTGGAACCGGATCCGCGAGTCGTTCACGCGCCCCCTGGCTACGGCAGGCCGGAGCGATTCAGCGCCCACATGATTGAAGGGACTGAAAGTTGCACCGCCATAGTCATCCGGGCGCTAGAGAAGTAAGGGCTGAAGCTTCATATAGGTCAGGCTGCGCCACAGCCATTCAGCTGGCCCGAATCTGAATCGGTTCAACCACCAATTGCAGAAAAGCAGTTGCAGTATGAAAAAGAGCACGGCGTATGCCGTGGTGGCCGCCGGCCCCAACAGGAAAAGCTGTGCAAAACCCCATCCGTAAAACAATGTGGTAAACATGACCGTGCCGGACAGATAGACCGTCAGCGCCATTCTGCCGAGGTTTTGCAACGGTCTTAGTAAAGGTCGCCATTGCGGTATTTGCGCCAGTAAAACGATTCCTGCACCGTAACCCAGCGCCAGCGCCGTCGAGCCATAGGCAAACAGCATGTCGCCCAAAAACCGGGTTCCTTCTGGTGCCGTATTCACCGAATAAACAGCATAACCGAACCACTGTTGCAGCCACCATTCAATCAGTGCGCTTATTCCTCCGATACCGATCCCCCAGCCAAAAACCCTTCGGACCAGGGAAGAATGCGGATTGATCTCTTGCAGAACCCTGCCCCGGCCGATGCAAAACCCCAGCAGAAGCATCGCAAAGAGGGTAAGACTGGATTCGGGGCCGTGTAGATCTGACCAGATTTGTGGGGGAATGGCGTTGGCATTCTCCTCAAAAACGTCGATTGGAGAATCCAGGTAGGGGTGATCCACCCTCAGTACTGCGAGCGGTAACTCATCTTCCATCTGCAGTGCGATCTCTTCTGCGCCCGGCGTATGGAGCAAATTGCCCACCGGGAAAGCCACCAGCAGAACACAGGCCAGAATCAGCAACGTACGGTTTCCCACGTTTCGAAACAGCACCAGGA
>Ga0265309_10000414_pt1 | contig 16917 bp, 14 predicted proteins | sample Helome_FD_192492 | JGI IMG/M metagenome (GOLD analysis project Ga0265309, IMG submission 192492) | Marine sediment microbial communities from subtidal zone of North Sea - Hel_20160524 (Illumina Assembly) | ecosystem: Environmental > Aquatic > Marine > Subtidal zone > Sediment ...
GAGACGGCAGTCGGCCTGAACGAAGGCGTGTCTGTGTACCAGCTCACTGACAAAGGCCTCGCTCTGCAGGTAACGCTGCAAGGCACCAAGTACTGGAAGGACGACGACCTGAACTAGCGCTCACGTATCCTTCGTGGCAACCGCCGCCGTGAAAACGACGTCGGTAGAACTGTTCAAGGCCGTTTCAGCTGAGTCCTGCAGGATGCTGATGACGAAGCCGACCGCGACGACCTGCATCGCAATGTCGTTCGGGATGCCGAACAGGCTGCAGCTCAGCGGGATCAGCAGGAGCGAGCCGCCAGCGACACCCGACGCGCCACAGGCTGACAGCGCCGCAACAATGGACAACAACAGCGCCGTGGCAAGGTCCACCTGGATCCCCAGCGTGTGCGTCGCAGCCAAAGTGAGTACCGTAATCGTGATGGCGGCGCCGCCCATGTTGATGGTCGCACCGAGCGGTATCGACACGGCGTAGGTGTCCTCCTCGAGGTCGAGGCGTTCGCACAACGCCAGGTTGACCGGGATGTTCGCCGCCGAGCTGCGAGTGAAAAATGCCGTGACCCCGCTTTCCCTGAGCGCGGTCAACACGATCGGGTACGGATTCCTGCGCGTCTTTACCCAGACGATTAGCGGATTCACGAAGAGGGCCATGATCAGCATACTGCTCAGAAGCACGGTCAGTATTCGCGCATAGCCGCCCAGTACCGACAGGCCCGAATCGGCGAGATTACCGGCCACGAGCCCGAAGATGCCGATCGGTGCCAGGCGGATAACGATGCGCACAATGTGTGTCACGGCATCCGCTGTGTCGGCCAGCATCTGCCGCGTGGCGTCGGCAGCGTGATGCAGGAAGATGCCCAGCAACACACCCCAAACGAGGATGCCGATGAAGTTCCCCGTCAGGATTGCGTTGACCGGGTTGTCGACGAGTTTTTCCAGCAGGCCGCCGAGGACTTCAGCGATGCCCTGCGGTGCCGTCGCGGTTACTTCCGACACCTGTAGTGCCAGCGTCGTCGGGAACAGGGTGCTCATCGTAACGGCGAGCAACGCGGCGGACGCCGTGCCGATCAGGTACATGATCACGATGGGTCGCATCTGCGAGGTATGACTCTTGCGCCTGTTGGCGATGGCGGAAGCGACGAGCACGAGTACAAGCACGGGCGCTACGGCCTTAAGTGCACGCACAAACAGGTTGCCGAGCAACATCGAGGCTTCCGCCGTGCTGGGTGATATCAGCGCGAGCCCGACACCGGCAACGATGCCTACCGCGATCTGCAGCACGAGGCTGCCGGCCATTATGCGTTCTATGATTTTTTGCATTATTCCCCGGACTCCAGTTTCTCGACCGCGCGCCGGCCAGGCAAGGAAGGCTGTGCGCCCATTGTCGTCGTGGCTAGCGCCCCCGCCGCACACGCGAATCTCATTGCGGCCTCGGGCGGCTGGCCCTCGACAAGCGCTACCGTTAATGCCGCCGTAAACGTGTCCCCGGCTCCGGTCGTATCGACAGCATCGACCGGCGGCGGCGTGGCCCTGGCGATAATCTCTCCATTGCGTTCGAGCGTCGCAATGTCTCGTCCTCGTGTCGTGGCCACGTATCCGCCGCAGGCCTCGAGGGAGCCGCCGTACCACTCTGCCTCGGTCTCATTGACGACGACGAGGTCGGCGCGCTGCAGTACGATCACGTCGATCTCGGCGGCCGGCGCGAGGTTCACGCAGAAGAAACCGTCGAACGATTTTGCCGCATGCACGATAACAGGCACCGGTACCTCGAGTTGGCAGACCAGGGCATCGGCCTGGATCGATTCTGCATCGCCCTCGACGAGCAGACGGTTGGCGCCCGGAGCCACAACGATATGGTTCTCGCCAGATGGCGACACAGCGATCAACGCCGTACCTGTCGCGATGTTCTCGACCGCGCGACATTGCTCAAGATCAACCCCACCCTCACGCAATAAGGCGAGCGCATCATCGGCGGCCGCATCGTCGCCAACGCGCGCAACGAGACTGACGTCGGCACCCAGTCGCGTTGCAGCAAGCGCCTGGTTAGCGCCCTTTCCACCCGGATACTTCGCCAGTTCGGCGCCCGTCACAGTTTCGCCAGGCTTCGGCAGGCGCGCTACTTTTGCAACGATATCCAGGTTGACGGAACCGATGACAGCAATTGATGGCATGGCGCTTACGCTCCGAATCGCGCGAGGCGTTCGCCCAGCAAGTCGTAGAAACCGTCCGTGTCGACTTCGTAAGCCCAGTCGACGTTGTGCGGTCGGTCGGTAACACGCCAGAAATCCACAGCCGTGTGGCCGAGCGTCAGCTCTGACTGCGTTTCAACCGACACGTTGCATTCGCGAGTATTGAAAAGACCCGGCCTCAACAACCAGGCGACCGTACAGGGGTCATGCAGCGGTGCGCCCTCGGAACCGTACTTCTTGGTGTCGTAACGGTGAAAAAAGCTCAGCATGCCGGCCGTCGCCTCGGCCACGGGATTAGCCAGTGCACGAATGCGATCGACTCTCTCTCGCGTAGAAAGCACCTGGTGAGTCACGTCGAGACCCATCGAGGTGATCGGCCTGCCACTATTGAAGACGATATCCGCAGCTTCAGGATCAGCCAGTATATTGAACTCGGCCGACGGTGACCGATTGCCGCCCTCGCGCATCGCGCCGCCCATAATCACGAATTCCCTAATATGACCGAGTATCGACGGCTCACGCTCTATCGCCGTGCCGATGTTCGACAATGGCCCGGTCGGAACCACCGTGATCGAGTGCGCATCGGCCGCCAGCAGCGTCTCGATTATGAAGTCCACAGCATGCTGTTCGTCGAGCGGCGTCTCGGGTTCAAACACATCCACGCCATCGATGCCCGTGTTGCCGTGGATGTACTCAGCCGTGATGGCGTCGCGGCGCATGGGCTTGTCGCAGCCGGCGAAGACGCGCATGTCTTTGCATCCGGCGATGTCGCACATCATGCGCGCATTACGTTCTGTCAGCCGCAGCGGCACGTTGCCCGCCACGGTCGTGATACCGAACACTTCCAGCTCCTCGGGCGAAGACAGGGCGAGGAACAGCGCTACGGCGTCATCCTGCCCAGGGTCGCAGTCGATGATGATCGGCCGTGCCACGCGCTCAGAACGTCAGCAATAGCCCGGCCAGCGCCGCACTCATGAGATTGGACAATGAACCTGCCACGACTGCCTTGAGGCCCAGTTGACCAATCAGGTCTCGCTTCTCGGGAACGAGCACACCGAGGCCACCCAGCAGAATAGCGATCGATGACAGGTTGGCGAAACCGCACAATGAGAACGTCGCGATCGCTACTGTCCGGTCGCTCATGCCTGCCAGGTAGTCATCGAGATGCGAGAACGCAACGAACTCGTTGAGAATCAGCTTCTCGCCGAATAATGCGCCAGCCGCTTCGGCCTCGGCCCACGGGACACTGAGCAAGAACATCAGGTAGCGAAATACCTTGCCCAGGATCAGCTGCAATGTAACTCCGTCTATGCCGAAAAGGCTAAAGATCCCGCCGACGATGCCATTGAATAAGGCGATCAGCGCGACGAAAGCGACGAGCATGGCGCCGATATTCGCCGCCAGTCGCAGACCGTCAGTGGTACCCGACGCGGCAGCGAGTATCACGTTCTTGTGCTCGCTTCTTTCCATGACGAGTTTCTCGTGCTCGCTCGACTTGATGACCTGGTCATCGGGCATGATGATCTTCGCCATGAGCAACCCGCCCGGCGCGGCCATGAATGCCGCGGCCAGGAGATACTTGAGCTCGGCGCCCATCATTGCGTACCCGGCAAGTACCGTGCCGGCAATCGATGCCAGGCCCGACACCATGACCGCAAACATCTGCGGCTCGGTCAGTCCCTTCAGATAGGGCCGCACAGCGAGCGGCGCTTCGGTCTGTCCGACAAATACGTTGGCGGCCGCATTCATCGATTCGACGGCTCCCGTGCCGATGACCTTGTGCAGGAAACCGCCGACGAGCTTGACGACCCACTCCATGACACGCAGGTAATACAGCACCGACATCAATGCCGAGAAGAAGATGATGATCGGCAGCACGTTGACCGCAAAACTGAAACCGACGACGTCGACGTCAGCAAGCGGACCAAACACCATGTCGATGCCGGCTTTGGAATAATTGATGACGGCCATGACGCCGTTGCTCAGCCACTCGATGCCAGCTCGCCCGCGGTTCCAATAAAGGACGATAGTCGCCACGACTACCTGCAGCGCGAATGCCGCACCAACGACGCGTAAGTTGATGGCCTTTCGGTTACTCGAGAACCCGAACGCTATGAGGAGTATCACAGCGATGCCGACGATTCCGATGAGATTGGACATGCTTCCCCCGGGCGATTTCTTCTTGTTCGATCGCCTAGTCTACCGCATCGGTGCAGGCTAGCCCGCCAAAATCTCGCAAATAACGGGGCGGGTTACGGGTGGGCCGGCATCCAGTTCATACGCACCGCGCAGGTTCCGCTCAGCCTGCTCCGCGTCCGTTTCGCTCGCCGCATGTATGACGGCCAGCGGCGTATTGTCGTCGAGCTCGGTGCCCGCGCTCGCGATGTCGCTGAATCCCACGGCATGGTCGAGCGCCTCGCCAACCTGGCGACGCCCGCCGCCCAGCTCGATGATGGCATTGCCGATGGCACGCGTATTCACGGTGGCAACACAGCCTTCGCCATACACCGCCCGCACGACCGGGGCTTTCGCGAGGTGAGAGTCGAAATTCTCGACAAAATCAGCCGGCCCGCCCATCGCCGTTACCATGCGCCCGAATACCTCGGCGGCGCGCCCACTCGTTACAGAGTCGTCGCACAAGCCGCGCGCCTTGTCGCGGTCGCTTTCGATACCGCCGACAACGAGCATTTCAGCGCACAACGAGAGCGTCACATCGTCCAGTCGCGAGTCACGCTCTTCATTGCGCAGGAACTGCATCGACTCAGCGATCTCGAGCGCGTTACCGGCCGTCGTGCCAAGCACCTCGTTCATGTCCGTGATGATGGCATGTGTTCTCAGGCCGGCCTTCGCGGCCGTGCCAATAATACTGCGTGCAAGTTCCGCGGCACGCTCCTGCGACTCCATGAACGCGCCCGTACCGACCTTGACGTCCATGACCAGCCCATCGAGACCCGCGGCAATCTTCTTGGACAGGATGGACGCTGTAATCAGCGGCACCGACTCGACCGTGCCCGTGACGTCGCGGATCGAATAGAAGCGCCGGTCGGCAGGCGCCAGGTCAGCCGTCTGCCCGATGATCGCGCAACCGACCTCGCGCACCGTTTTTCGAAACAGGCTGAAGTCCGGCGTCGCCTGGTAGCCCGGGATACATTCGGCCTTGTCCGTCGTACCGCCCGTGTGGCCGAGCCCGCGACCGGAAATCATCGGCACATAGCAGCCACAGGCGGCCGCAATAGGGGCAAGCAGGAAGCTGACCTTGTCGCCAACGCCACCCGTCGAATGCTTGTCGACAACGGGACCGTCAAGCCCCTCGCCCGACCAGTCGAGCACCTCTCCCGAGTTCGCCATCGCGAGCGTCAATTTGCTCGCCTCGTCGAAACTCATCGAATTCAGGAACAAAGCCATCGCCAGCGCGGACACCTGTTCCGCGGGCAGGCTCTCGTCCGAAAGCCCGTTGACGAAATACTCGATCTGCTCTTGCGACAGCTCCCCGCCGTCACGCTTGGTTCGAATTACGTCAGTGAACAGCATGGCGCCCCCTATTCGAAGCCACGCAATGGCAGATCGTCGCGCCGCTGCAACCAGTTGCTGGCCGGGTAATGGCAAGCTCTGTCGATCACGTGAAGCGTATAGGCATGCCGGGATTTCGGAGATCGATTCGCGGCACTAAGGTGCGGCGCCCGACCGTCGAAGATAACGAGTGTGCCGGCTTTCGCCTCGCACGGGACTTTCCTGTCCTCGGGCCACGGTGTGTCGTCGATCGTCTCGGTAACGAGCCTGCCGTCGGCGGCACGGTAGTTGCGTTTTTTCAGCGGCAACTTGTGAGCGCCGGGAATGAACTGCATGCAACCGTTTTCCAGCGTGGCGTCTTCGAGGGCGAACCAGAAGCCTACGCAGGATTCCGGCTCCGTGTAGATATATGTCGAATCCTGGTGGCACACAACTTCGCCACCGATATTCGGTGGCTTGAAAATGTACATCGACTGCAGGATGACAGGATCGGTGAAGCCAATGTGGCGCGCCACCTCAGCGAGTTCCGCGCGACGCGAGAATTCGTCGAACACGGGATCCAGGTCATGCATGGCATGGCCCATCTTGTTCAGGCTGTGCTCCTTGCCCTGGCGCAGCTTTCCTTCGTCATCGAACGCATCGTCTTCGAGGAAAAAGCGAATTTTGTCGCCGGATTCGATGAAATAGCTGTCATCGAGCTGCTGCTGGCCCGTCGTCGAAAATACGCTACGTACAGCGCCGGGATCGAATTCGTCGACGAGCTGCCCGGCTCTCGAACGCAGTTTGTCGCAATCGGCTACGCTGACAAAGTCACGCAGGACCAACGCTCCTGCTTCCTTGAATTCAGCGACCATCTCCGTCGTCAGGCGACCACGGGGCGGCGCCGAGTAACTCGGAATGGAACCGATATTGTCCTGATTGTGTCCCATGGAGGAACACCTTAGAGCACGTCCACATCGCAAACAAGCCACTTGTTCCGCTATACTTCGTGCACCTAAGAAATGCCTGCTAGCAGGCTTTTTACAATCTTCTAACTTTCTCGGGGGAGAAATCACAGTGAACAAAAACACAGGATTGGTATGCGCCGTATCGACGGCCTTACTATGCTCTGCGGCGCCTTTGGCTGTCGCGCAGGAAGACTCTTTGATCGAGGAGATCACGGTGACGGCCGCCAAGCGAGAGCAGAGCATCTATGAGGTGCCTATCGCCGTCAGCGCCTTCGAAGGCGAGAATCTCGCCAAGCAGGGCATCGTCGACATCGTCGACATTGGCAAGTTCGTGCCAAACCTCAACATCACGCAGTTTTCGGCGGGCCACAACTCATCAGCGAACGCGTTCATTCGCGGCATCGGCCTCCAGGACCACCTGATCACGACTGATCCCGGTGTCAGCGTTTACGTCGATGGCGTTTATCTGGGCAGGCAGGTCGGCCAGAACTGGAGTCTTTCCAACCTCGAGCGCGTCGAAGTACTTCGCGGACCACAGGGCACCCTGTACGGCCGCAATTCGATCGGTGGCGCTATCAACATCATTACGAAGACGCCGGGGTCCGACCCGGGTGCCAAGGTCAGCGTTGAAATTGGCAGCCGTGGCCGCCTGAATGGTGACTTCTACGGAGACATGGCGCTGTCGGATGAGCTCGCGGTTTCGGTCACGGGTGGCTACAAGAACCGTGACGGCATCGGCGACTTCTTAAACCTGCCGAACGCAGGCAAAGAGGTCGGCGAGATGCAGGAAGTTTATGCTCGCCTTGCACTGCGATACGAGCCCAATGATGATTTTTCTCTCGTCGTCACGGCTGATGCCAATGATGGCGAAGGTGGATTACGTCCTTACACGACGTTGATCGACGAACTGCCGAACGGCGCTGTATACGGCGCTGGCTACCGCAATTCCGATCTCGCCGACGATCCCTACGACAACAACACGGGTCAGGCGAGCCAGGCGATCGTCACTAACGAAGCCTGGGGCGTTTCGGCGACGGCCGACTATGCATTCAGCGACACGCTGGCCACCAAGGTCATTGCCAGCCACCGCTCGTCAGAATACAAGTCCGGCCTCGACGATGACGGCTTTTTCGATGATTACCTGTCGTTCCCGGAGATCGGCGATGCGGACCAGACCTCGATCGAGGTTCAGCTAAATGGCGACATGGGAGACTGGGACTTTGTCTCAGGCGTCTATTACTTCGAGGAACAAGGCACTAACAACCAGGACCCGACGACGTTCCAGACATTCCCGGGCACTTTCTTTCTTGACCAGGAAGTCGATAGCATCGCCATTTTCGGCAATGTCGGTTACAACGTGAGCGACAACCTCCGCATTTCCGGCGGTCTTCGCTACACGGAGGACGACAAGGACGTTATCGCGGACGTGAGTACCGGTCCCTTCACTGCATCCGAAGACTTCGATGAAATCAGCTGGGAACTCGCAGCCAATTACACGTTGAGTGGCGGCATGAATGTGTATGGCACGATTCAAAGCGGCTACCAGTCGGGGCAGTTCCCCGCACGGCCATTCTGCCTGTTCGGCGGCACGGTTGTCGGTTGCCTCGAGGCCAGCGACAACATCACGGCGACCAACTTCGAAGTCGGCATCAAGGGACAGCCGTTTGACGGGTTCCAGATGGCTGCCACGGTGTTCTTCACCAATTACGAGGACCTGCCCTACCAGATCAGCTCAACGACGGGCGGCGGCTTCAATACGGGCAACGTCATCGTCGAGCAGGACTCGACGGGCTTCGAGTGGGAGAACACGCTGTTCCTGACCGACAACTTCCTGTTCCATGCCACCCTCGGCTACATCGACGTCGAGGTGGATGACCAGGTATTGAACGGTGAGACCATTAGCCCGGTCGCCCCGCTCACTCCGGAATTGACGATCTCGATCAGCCCCGAAGCACGCTTCCCGATGAGTGGCGGCGGCGAAGTCGTACTGCGCGCGGATTACTCGTATCGTGACGAGATGTACGGCGAGCCGAGTTCCGACCCGGGCCGGTTTACCGAAATCGACAGCCGCAGCCTGGTCAATTTCGACATTGCCTACCATTCGCCCGACGAGAGCTGGTCGGCTGCGATCTACGGGCGCAACGTTACGGACGAAGAGTACGATAACGCTCGCCTGAACACGGGTGACTACGTGCTGATCATGCTGAATAACGACGCCAGCGAATTTGGCGCCCGCCTGACGAAGCGCTTCTGATCCAGAGATCAGGCATGCGAGACAGAAGAGCCGGTCCCTGACCGGCTCTTTTTTTGCCCGGGGAGGCACCATCGCGATGCTACAATAGGCCAAAAAGGTGGCACGATGACGCTCGCAACTCGCTGTTCGATAACGCTATTTTTCGTAGTCTCACTCGCTTCCTGCGGCCCGAAGACCGGGCCTGCAGCGACCGTCGACGACGACCGCATCGACCTGATCGTCAAGGGCGACTACATCGTCACAATGGACGCGTCGGGCACTGTCTACGAACAGGGTGCCGTCGCTGTTGATGAAGGCCTGATCCTGGCACTCGGCCCGGCCGCCGAGATCGAGTCCGAGTACGAGGCCGTCGAGGTGCTCGACGGAGGCAGCCGCATCGTGATGCCGGGCCTGATCAATGGCCACTCGCACGCGGCGATGACATTGCTGCGTGGTGTTGCCGATGACCTTTCGCTTATGGACTGGCTCAACAATTACATCTTCCCGGCAGAAGTCGAATTCGTCGACCCGGAATTCGTGCGCATCGGCACGGAGCTGGCTTGCTGGGAGATGATCCGTGGCGGCACCACGACATTCGTCGACATGTATTACTTCCCCGATACGATTGCCGAAGTCGTCGAAAGCTGCGGCATGCGCGCGTTGATATCGGCTACGGTCATCGACCAACGCAGCCCCGATGCCGAAAACGCCGATGATTCTATTGCGAAAGGCATCGGATTTATTGAACGCTGGAAAGACCGCAATAGCCGCATCACGCCGATTTTCGGGCCGCACGCCAACTACACGCTGAACGCCGAACAGCTGGCCGCGACGCGCAAGGCGGCACTCGAGCTCGGCGTACCGGTTAGCATCCACGTTTCGGAGTCGCCCTTCGAATTGCAGTACTCGCAAGATACCTACGGCATGACCAGCATCCTGCTGTACGAGTCCATTGACTTTTTCGACGTACCCACGATCGCCGCGCACGTCGTCTGGCCAAGCAAGGAAGAGATCGCGGTGCTTGCCGCCCGTGACGTGGGCGTCGTTCACAATCCCACGTCCAACATGAAGATCGCTTCCGGCATCTCGCCCGTGACCGAGATGCTGGCCGCAGGTGTCAATGTCGGCATTGGTACAGATGGTGCGGCCAGCAACAATGACCTGGACTTGTGGGAAGAGATGCGCCTGGCTTCATTCCTGCAGAAAGTGGACCGCATGGATCCTGAGGTCATGTCCGCAACGACCGTGCTTACGATGGCGACCCGCGGGGGCGCCATTGCGGCTGGGCTCGGTGATAGTGTTGGATCGCTTGAGGTCGGCAAACGAGCGGACCTGATCCAGGTAGCTTTCGAGGACGTGCACCACGTGCCGACTTACGATGTCATTTCGCACCTCGTCTACGTTACGGATGAACAGGATGTCGCGTCGGTCGTCGTCGATGGCAGGCTACTCATGAAAGAAAGACAGATGCTCACGATAGAAACGGAGCGAGTTGCCGCCGAAGCGAAAGCACTCGCGGCACGCATCCAGGCCGCGCTCGAGGCAAGAAACCAGGCCCCCTAGAACAAGAAACAAGATCGGGAGAAAGTGATGGGAAAGAACATTGGAGCCGGCGTCGCCGGTGTCATCGTCGCATTTTTCATGGTATGGCTCGTCGAGAAGATCGGCCACGGCGTTTATCCGCCGCCCCCGGATCTGAACTTTGCCGACAAGGAAGCGATGCGAGCTTATATCGACACGCTACCGCTCGGCGCGTTGCTGTTCGTCGCGGGCGCCTGGTTCCTGGGTACCCTGGGCGGTACTGTGACGGCCTGCAGAATCGGAGACGCCAGCCCATTGATCTACGTGATGATCATCGCCGGTCTCATGCTCCTCGCAACGGCGGCGAATCTGATCATGATCCCGCACCCTGCCTGGTTCTCGATCCTCGGCATCGCCGGCATTATTGTCGCCGCATGGCTCGGCATGGGCATCGCTGTCTCGGCCAGGAGCAATGTGGGATGACGGCCGTTCAGGACCGTTTGCCCAACAACCATTGCTACGGTTGCGGCGCGGACAATGACAAGGGCTTGCAAATCAAGAGCCACTGGCACGACGATGAGTGCGTTTGCCGTTATCAACCTCGGCCCGAGCAATGCGCCGGGCCCGAGCACTATGTCTATGGCGGCACCATAGCCAGCCTGATCGATTGCCACAGCGTCGGCACGGCGCTTTCGAACTACTATCGGCTCGAGGGCCGCGACGTGGGCGCGGCGCCCGAGATCTGGTGTGTCACGGGAAGGCTCACGGTCAATTACCTGGCCCCGACGCTGATCGACAAGGCAATCGAACTGCGCTCGACAATCGCGGAATGCGGCGAAAAGAAAACCCTTGTCCGGACACTCGTCTACTCGGACGGCGTCCTGACAGCCGAAGGCGAAGTCATTGCCATTCGCGTTCCCGATTCCTGGAAAAACGCTTTCTGAGTCAGGATAAGCCATAAATAGGCATTACTGATCATATATGGTTTTTTTTGTACCTTTCAGGTACAAATCACCGTTGCGCCGGTCTTTTGGCGTACTATTGTCGCAGTTCGTGTTATTCCGCTTGGGCGTGGAAAGGACTCGAATTCCGCTCGGGCGGTTTGTCACACCATTCAGCAAGCACTGAAAAGGAGGGGCAACCGGCCATTCACCATGGAAATCAACCCTGATCGAGGCAATCTCCACAAGATTGTCATCCTGAACCCGAAAGGCGGCTCGGGAAAGACCACACTCGCGACAAATCTCGCCAGTTACTTCGCGAGACGCGGCCCACCACCCACTCTCATAGACTGCGACCCGCTCGGCTATAGCATGCGCTGGCTCGACAATCGCTCTCCACAACGGCCGAAAGTCTACGGCACCGTGGCACATGAGCACTGCACGGAAACCGGAAAAGGCAGCGAGCTACACGCCTGGCCCGGCTCCCGGCAGATGATCGTCGACCTTCCGGCGGCTATCCCCGAGAACCAGCTCTACTACCAGACCTACGACGCCGATAGCATCCTGATTCCGATCACACCGTCGGAAATCGATATCTATTCGGCCGCGCGCTTCATCGCCAACCTGCTGCTCGTCGCACAATTCGATCGTCGCAAGCGCAATCTCGCGATCGTTGCCAACCGTACGCGCAAGAACACGATCAGCTTCCGCATGCTCATGCGCTTCCTGACAAGCCTGGAAATTCCGGTTGTCGCGAAGCTGCGCGACAGCCAGGTTTTTGTGCACGCGGCTGCGCATGGCATCGGCATTTGCGACATGCCAGCCTACCTCGTGAAAAACGACATGGAGCAGCTCGAAGCCATCGTCAAATGGCTCGACGACTACCGCATCAGGAAACTGGAAGCAGCCACTGCGGAAGATGCCAAGCCTGCGCAAGCAACAGAGATATTCACGCCGGCGCTGGCCAGGCACGACTGACAATTTGACAGCCGCGTTATGTGACAGGCGTCACGATATTCGCTGCCAACTGCGTCAACCCGCACGTCCGTGTTGACGCATAACCTGCTCAAATGCTGCCATCAGGATGGATCCAGACGCATTGAGCAAAGACGCTGAAAAAGAACCAACGCTTCTGTACCGCGGACTCGTTGGCGAAAGTCCCGCGGTGCGGCGCATGCGTGAGCTGATCGTCAAGGTCGCACCATCGCGATCCAATGTGCTGATATCGGGGGAAACGGGATCGGGCAAAGAAATCGTTGCACGTAATATTCACTATCTTTCGGGGCAGCGTGAAGGAAGGTTTGTCCCCATCAACTGTTCGGCAATCCCTCCGGACCTGTTGGAAAGTGAGCTCTTCGGGCACAAGAAAGGCGCGTTTACTGGTGCAACGACCGATCGAGACGGACGCTTCGTTTTTGCCACCGACGGCACCTTGTTCCTCGACGAAATCGGGGATATGTCACCAGCATTACAAGTGAAAATGCTAAGGGTACTTGAAGAGCGTGTGGTCTACCGCGTAGGCTGCAACACGGCAATTCCGATGACGGCGAGACTCATTGCCGCAACTCACCGCGATCTGGAAAAGTCGGTCGTGGACGGCACGTTTCGCGAAGACCTTTACTATCGACTCAACGTCATACCTTTGAGTGTGCCGCCGCTGCGCCAGAGGAAGAGCGATATCGGCTTGCTCGTCATTGAGCTATCCCATCGACTCGAACGCGAAAACGGAATCAGGGTTGAGTTGACGCCGGCGGTCATCGACAAGCTTAAGGCGCATGACTGGCCCGGCAATGTGCGAGAACTGGCCAACCTCGTCGAACGCCTGGCCGTTATTCACCCGGACGGCATCGCCGACGTCGAGGATCTACCTGCGAAGTACCGCTATCCCTCGAGTTCCGAGGCCAACATCGCGTATGAAACTCACCTGCTTCCAGACCCGGACATTGCGCCACGACTGTTGTGCGAACGCGGTCTGAATCTCCGTGACTATCTCAAGTCGACAGAGGCCGCACTTATTCGTCAGGCTTTGAGCCACTGCGACGGCACGATCACCCAGGCGGCATCCCTCCTGCAAATTGGCCGAACAACCCTGACTGAAAAGGTGAAGCGCCTCGGTCTTTCCGACTGCACCAAAGTGACGGGCTGAACTACAAGGGCTGGAGACAGTCTCGGACTTCGGATCAGTCAGTCTCGCTGCCTGATTCCGCGTCAATCCAGACCTTCTCGTCGGTGCAATGGTAAACGCGATGTAAATTCTCACCGCGTTGAGACTCGAGGTGCACGTCGAACCGCCACAGGTGGTGCAGGTGCTTCAGCGTTTCCTTGGTATCGTCGTCGTCGAGCGGAATTCGATCGCGCTGATTGTGGCGCAAGGTCATCGAACGATCGCCGCGCAGCGCCACCTCCCATACCTGGATATCGGCCTCCTGCTTGCTGAGATTGTGCTGGTCCGCCAGCTCTTCCCGCAGTTTCCGGTAACCGTAATCATCGTGGATCGCCGTGACGCTGATCGCGCTGTCGGCATCGTCATCCATGATGGCAAACAGCTTGAGGTCGCGAATCACTTGCGGCGTCAGGTATTGCAGGATGAAACTCTCATCCTTGTAGTTGGCCATTGCGTGATGCACGGTATCGAGCCAATCGGCGCCTGCATACTCGGGGCAGAGTCGCTTGTCCTCTTCGGTCGGGTTTTCACAGACGCGCCGGATATCCGAAAAGACAGCGAAGCCCAGCGTGTAGGGATTGATGCCCGAATAGTACGGGGAGTCGTACTCTGGCTGATAGACGACGTTGGTATGCGACTGCAGGAACTCGAGAATCGTGCCCTCGGTAATCAGGCCTTCGTCATAGAGGTCGTTCATCAGGTTGTAGTGCCAGAAGGTCGCCCAGCCCTCATTCATGACCTTGGTTTGCCGTTGCGGATAGTAATACACGGCGATTTTTCGGACGATTCGTACAATCTCGCGCTCCCAGGGCTCCAGCAGCGGCGCATTTTTCTCGACGAAGTACAGCAGGTTTTCCTGTGGTTCGGGCGGGAACCGGGAATGGCCCTCATCCTGCTCGCGTTCCGTCTTCGGGATCGTGCGCCAAAGATCATTGACCTGGCGTTGCAGGTAGTCTTCGCGCTCCTTCTGCCGCTCCTTCTCCTCTTCGGGAGAGATCGGGCGCGGCCGACGAAAGCGGTCGACACCCAGGTTCATGAGTGCGTGGCAGGAGTCAAGCAGCGCCTCCACGGTATCGACCCCGTGGCGTTCCTCGCACTCGGCAATGAAATTTCGCGCAAACAGCAGGTAGTTGACGATCGCGCTTGCGTCGGTCCATTCGCGGAACAGGTAGTTGCTCTTGAAAAACGAGTTGTGCCCGAAGCAGGCATGCGCAATTACGAGCGCCTGCAGCGTCATGCTGTTCTCCTCCATCAGGTAGGAGATGCACGGATCAGAGTTGATCACGAGCTCGTAGGCAAGCCCGATTTGCCCCTTGCGATACCGTTGCTCGGTACTCAGGAACTGTTTACCGTAGGACCAGTGGTGATAGCCGATGGGCATACCCGTCGACGAATAGGCATCCATCATCTGGTCGGACGAGATGATTTCTATCTGGTTCGCGTAGGTATCGAGCCGGTACTTCTCCGAGGCGATGCGGCCGATCTCTCGTTCAAAATCTTCAAGTGCCTGGAACGTCCACTCCGAACCCTCCGCAATCAGCTTGCTCACGTCGGCTTCCTCACGAACAAGTCGCGGAACACCGGGAAGATGTCCGCAGGCTCTTTGACATTGCGCATCGCAAAGCTATCCGGGAACTGATCCGTAATGCCGTCATAGGCGCGCCACAATTCCTGTTCCTTACCCGAGGAAATCTCTACATAAGCGTAGTATTGCACCAGCGGCAGCAGGCTCTTGACGAGCAGCTCGCTACATTTCGGTGAATCATCAGCCCAGTTTTCGCCATCCGAAGCCTGTGCCGCGTAGATGTTCCAGCTATCGGTCGGGTAGCGCTCCTGCACGATCGTCTTCATGAGGTCTAACGCACTGGACACTACTGTACCGCCCGTCTCACGCGAATAGAAAAACTCTTCCTCGTCGACTTCGTCAGCTTTGGTGTGGTGACGAATGAAGACGACCTCGGTCTTCTTGTAGTGACGCTTCAGGAACAGGTGCAGCAATACGAAGAAGCGCTTCGCGAGGTCCTTGATGTCCTGTGTCATGGAGCCGGAAACATCCATGAGGCAAAACATGACCGCACTCGTCGTCGGCGTCGGCTGCTGGATCATGTTGTTGTATCGGAGGTCGAAGTCGTCGAGGAACGGGATCTGGTTCAGCCGGCGCCGCGCCCGTTCAAGCTGGTATTCGAGCTCGCGACGCCGTTCGCTCGCCATCTCGCCCAGCGCCTCGAGCTCTTCCTTTAGGGCTCGAATCTCACGCTTGATCGAGCCGCCCAGCGCAATTCGCCGTGCCTTCGCGCCCCGCAGGGATTGCACGACGTTGAGACGTGCCGGTATGCCCTCCTTGAGGTAACCGCCTTTGACGAGCTTGTAGGAGTCGGAGTCCTTGAGTTGCTTGCGCACCATGTTCGGCAGTTCGAGGTCCTCGAACATAAAATCGAGAAACTCCTGCTGGTTGAGTTCGAAAACAAACTCATCCATGCCCTCGCCCTGGTTGCTCGCCTCGCCGCCGCCACCGCCTGAACCACCCTGCGGCCGGTCGATGCGGTCACCGCGGATAAACTCCTTGTTTCCAGGCAAGACACGACGCTGCTTGCCGCCCTTGCCATGATGGAAGATCGGCTCGGAGATGTCTTTTTTCGGTATCGAAATCTCTTCGCCACGTTCCATATCCGTAATGCTGCGCTTGTTGACAGCATCCGTCACGGCTTCTTTGATGTGCTTCTTGAAGCGTTTCAGGAAACGCTGGCGATTAACAGCGCTTTTCTGTTTTCCCTGCTGGCGCCGATCGATTATGAGAAATGCCATGACCGATCACTGCGACTTACGCACCCTCAGGTACCACTCGGACAGGAGCCTGACCTGCTTCTGTGTGTAACCGTATTCCACCAGGCGTTGCACGAAATCCTCGTGCTTCTGCTGGTCTTCCTCTGACGCGCGCGGGTTGAACGAAATAACCGGCAGCAGGTCCTCGGTGCTCGAGAACATGGTCTTCTCGATGACAAGCCGCAGTTTCTCGTAGCTGGTCCACTTCGGGTTATTGCCGGCATTCGACGCGCGAGCACGCAGGACAAAATTGACGACTTCGTGCCGGAAATCTTTCGGATTGCCTATTCCGGCCGCCTTCTCGACCTTCTCGAGCTCGTCGTTAAGCGCCTTGTGGTCGAGGATCTCTCCCGTCTCCGGATTACGAAAATCCTGGTCCTGGATCCAGAGATCCGCGTAGGTAATATAGCGGTCGAAAATATTCTGGCCGTACTGTGAATACGATTCGAGATAGGCCGTCTGAATTTCCTTGCCGAGGAAATCGATATAGCGCGGCGTCAGGTACTCTTTGAGGAAATTGACGTAGCGGTCGCGAATGTCTTCGGGAAACTGCTCCTGCTCTATCTGCTTTTCGAGCACGTACAAGAGG
>Ga0265309_10000415_pt1 | contig 16903 bp, 15 predicted proteins | sample Helome_FD_192492 | JGI IMG/M metagenome (GOLD analysis project Ga0265309, IMG submission 192492) | Marine sediment microbial communities from subtidal zone of North Sea - Hel_20160524 (Illumina Assembly) | ecosystem: Environmental > Aquatic > Marine > Subtidal zone > Sediment ...
TTCGGTGCCGGTCAAGCCAGCTAAATGGCGCGAGGCCATAATCTTCACCGCTCATGTAAGGCCTGAGCAGTCGCGGTTGCGACAGCACGACCATTTCTGCCGTCACTTCGGTTGCGCTTTTCCGGACGTAGGTGATGAGCGTGCCGTCGGGCCGCCAGGCAGGCCCCGCCAGTCGGTCTGTCGTCGATACCAGCGTCTCTTCGGGCAAACCGTGGCGGCGCAGGATCAGGGACCACTGATCACCGTGATGATGAACGTAGACGAGATTGCGGCCGTCCGCCGACCAGGCAGGGTCTGTCTCGTCCCCGGCGCGATCACTCAGTCGCCAGTGCAAGCTCGTGGCCAGATCGACCTCCCATAGGTCGAATCCCTTGCCAGTGGAGTCGGACGCATAGACGAGACGTTCTCCATCCGGATGCCAGGCAGGGTGCAGGTCGAAATAGGTGTGGCGACTGATTCGTTGCGACTGCTTCGTGCCGAGATCATAGATCCAGAGTAGCTGGGATCCCTCTTCGATGGCCTGGTAAGCAATTCGGGACGCATCCGGGGACCAGCGCGGCCGACGTGCGGACCTGAGGTGCCGGGTGACAGCGACGGCCTCGCCGCCGCCCGGCGATACGATCCAGATGTCGCCGAGCAGATCGATGGTGATGCGGCCATCGTTGGCAACATCGGCCGTCATATTTCGGCCCCGGGTTATCGTTTCCTGGGCATCGAGCGGGAATGGCACAAGCAGGCAAAGACTGACGCTTATGATCGCAACGGTCCGCATCATCAGTCGCCGGATACGAAAATCCCACCTTCGCGGCGCGGGTCTGCGGCCGCCTCAAACCCCGAGCGGGTGTCGTGCACGGCCGCACCAACGCCACCAAAGTACATGACGAGCTCGGGAAAAACGGTCACCGGCATGTCGACATCCGGGAGATCGAGGCCGGGCTCCGCCATGAGTTTCTCCTTGTCGCCACTGGTGTCGACATGCACGCGCGGATGAGCGATAGCATCCCTCAGGGGCATTTCGAATTGCAGGTAGTTGATCAGGAACTGCTGCAGCGCCGTCGTGATTCGATCGGCCCCCGGGGAGCCGACGGCGAGAACGGCGCCGTCGCGTCTTGCGACGCTTGGCGCCATATTGGATGGCAAGCGCGAGCCGGGCGGTCCCGCCTCCAGGCCGCGCCGATTGAGTTCAATCTCGCCGAGACAGTTGTTCAGCCACAATCCGGTTCTATCCGGCATTTCGCCGGATCCGTATCCCGACGATGCTGTGATGGCGCAACCGGTACCTTCATCGTCGACAACCGATGTGTGCACGGTCGATGCCGACGTCCACCTCGACAACAAGCGACCGCTGCGTGCGGCATCGACCAGACGGGCAGCCTCGGAAGAAACGTCATCTGCGAGGTCGAGGTTTCGTTTGCGAAAATCGAGGCAGGCACGTTGTGATTTCACAAGTTGTGACAACGTGCCACGGGTCCATTCCCTGGAAGAGAGGTCGGCACAGGCCAGCAACATGGCCGCAAGCACGCTGCCGCCGACGGCAGGCGGTGGGTTGCTAGCGATAGACCAGTCGCCGATGTTCATTGTCAGGGGCGTCCGTTCCTTCGCCTGGTAGTTTCGCAAGTCAGCCGCCGTCAACATACCGTTACCGTTCCGGCAATGGCCGGCAATCGCTGTTGCGATGTCGCCCTCATAAAAGACCCGGGCGCCATCTTCCGCGATCGCGCCGAGACTGTCGGCCAGGTGTGGCACTACAACCCTTTCGCCAGCGTCGAGCAACGTTCCGTCGGCGTGGTGCAATGCAGAATAACCGTCGCTGCTGCGATCGAAGATACTCTTGCCGGAATAGCCAAGGTAGTAGCGACAGGCTGCCGACAATGGGAAGCCCTCGCGACAGGCGCGAATGGTAGGCTCGAAAATGGCGCGCCAGGACGCATTACCGTAACGCTTCCACGCATGTTCGAGTGCCGCCAGTGTGCCCGGTACAGCCACCGACCCCGGACCGACAAGCGTGGTAATACCGCCGCCGTAGTCTATTGTGACGGTCACAGACCCACCGCCGCGTTCTGCGGCAGCCAGGTCAGTGCCCGGTACGGTCACGTTTCCATCGATCGTGACGGGATCGCCATCGGCGCGCCAGATCGTAACGAATGCGCTACCACCGAGCGCACAAACGCCGGGTTCGGTATTGATGGTCATCAGGGCTGCTGCGAGCGCACAGTCGACGGCGTTGCCGCCGACAGACGCGACTTCCTCAGCCGCGTCGGCGGCCAACCGCGATGTTGTCGCGACGGCGATCTGGCTCACTGAGGTTCCGGCTCTCGCTGCATGAACGATCTTTCTATCAGAAGTGGATCACGGAGCGAATGCTTTTTCCTTCGTGCATCAAATCGAACGCCTTGTTGATATCTTCCAGCGGCATCGTGTACGTAATGAACTCATCGATCTTGATATCGCCATCCATGTACTGGTCCACCATGCCTGGCAATTGCGACCGGCCTTTGCAGCCACCGAATGCAGTACCACGCCACACTCGTCCTGTGACCAGCTGGAAGGGCCGCGTCGAGATTTCCTGACCGGCACCCGCGACGCCGACAATGACGGACTCACCCCAGCCCTTGTGGCAGCATTCCAGCGCCGACCGCATAAGACCCGTATTGCCGACGCACTCAAACGAGTAATCCACGCCACCGTCGGTTAACTCGACAATGACATCCTGGATGGGGGTGTCATGGTCTCCGGGGTTGACCGTATCGGTCGCACCCATTTGTCTGGCGAGCTCAAACTTGTCGGTATTGATATCGATCGCCACGATTCTGCCGGCTTTGGCCATGGTCGCGCCCTGGATGGCGCTCAATCCAACGCCGCCGAGCCCGAAGACGGCAACCGTCGCTCCGGGTTCAACTTTGGCCGTGTTCAGTACCGCACCGATGCCGGTCGTAATTCCGCAGCCGAGCAGGCAGACTTTTTCCAGCGGTGCGTCTTTGCTGATCTTGGCGACAGCGATTTCAGGGAGCACCGTGTACTCGCTGAACGTCGATGTGCCCATGTAGTGATAGACGGTCTTGCCATTCGATGAGAAACGCGATGAGCCGTCCGGCATCAGGCCCTGACCCTGAGTTGCGCGAATCGCCTGGCACAAATTGGTCTTGCCGGACGTGCAAAAACTGCATTCACCACACTCGGGCGTATACAGCGGGATGACGTGGTCGCCGATGGCGAGAGAAGTCACACCTTCCCCCAGTTCTTCGACGATGGCTCCTCCCTCGTGACCCAGTACGGCCGGAAACAGGCCTTCGGGGTCCTCACCGGAGAGCGTAAAAGCATCGGTATGGCAGACGCCCGTAGCGACATTCCTGAGCAGAACTTCCCCGGCCTTTGGACCTTCAAGTTCGAGCATTTCGATTTCAAGTGGTTTGCCTGCTTCCCAGGCGACGGCGGCACGTGTCTTCATCAATTCCTAACCCCCTGATGGTTGTTATTACTTGTTGTCGCATATTCGCATGATTGCCTGAGTTCTGACAGTGGGCAACGTCGCTGCGCATAGGCGTTGTTCACCTTGCGTTCATAAAATCAATAAAAACAACAGCTTACTTTCATCATCCATTCATGTTGCGCGACATACTCTGGAGCCGCAATCAAGAGAGGAACTGGAGATTGATATGAACAAGATCATCACTGTAGCGTTGATAGCCGGTGGCTTGCTGCTGTTGGATTCTCCCGAGGCCGTAGCGCATAAAGAGGTCCGCAACACCTACCAGCCATCGTATTACTATCGAGTCGAAACTCGGCGTGCAAAACACATGCCTTACTGGCTCAAACGAAACAGGCCTTTTCGCCAGTGGTACAAGCACTCGCGGCTGCGCAAAAACCATCACCTCGCCTGGCACCAGCTTTTCGACATCTATCGCTGGGAGTCGGCCTACGCGAGGAACTATCGTCGAGGTGTTCGCCATGAATATCGGTATTTCGACAATTACGATACCTACCGTGATCGCCGTGGCCGGAACAGGCACAGACACTAATTAGCAGCTACCGGCGCCAATGACGCCCGGCCGGCCCGAAGCACATCGGGCCGGCTTTCACTGCGAACGAGTCTGCTGTAAAACAGTGCCTTTACCGCATTTGAATAACAGTTTTGGACTATGACTCTCGACGAACTTCGCAATAAGCTGTCCGCTGTCGATCGGAACCTGGTGGAGCTAATCGCTGAACGACAGAAAATCGTTGGCGAAATAGGCAAGAGCAAACTCGAAACGGGCACCGGCACACGTGACTATGCGCGGGAAAAGGACGTGCTGGATATGGGTCGCGACCAGGCGAAGAAACAGGGTGTCGATCCGGACCTGGTCGAAGGATTATTGCGACAGCTGATTCAGACGTCGCTCGAAAGCCAGGAGCGTGACAGGGTGATCGCCGAGGGCAAGGGAGACGGTCGGCGCGCACTGGTGATCGGTGGTGCGGGCAAGATGGGCCGCTGGTTTGTGGACTTTTTTGCCTCTCAGGGTTTCGCGACAACGGTGGCCGATATCACGGTCGAAGACGGGCCTGGTCGCTTCAGGAACTGGGCGGATGCCGGCGTGGATTTCGATTTCATCGTGGTCGCGGCACCGTTGGCGGTCTCCGGTAGAATTCTCGCGCAGCTGGCTGTGCTGAAACCCTCGGGACTGGTATTCGACATAGGGTCACTGAAGTCACCGTTGATCGATGGCCTTCGCGAACTGCAATCGTCGGGTTGCCGAGTCACCTCCCTGCACCCGATGTACGGTCCCGATACTCGACTGTTGTCCGGCCGACACCTCATTTTTTGTGACGTCGGCGACCCGCAAGCCACCGCTGCCGTGAAGGAATTGTTTGCGGCCACGATGGTGGAACAGCTGGACATGGGACTGGACGATCATGATCGACTGATCGCCTACGTATTGGGTTTGTCGCATGCCTTGAATATTGCGTTCTTTACGGCGCTCGCGGAAAGCGGTGAGGCGGCTCCGAAACTGGCAAAGATGTCGTCCACGACGTTCGACTCACAATTGCTTGTGTCCGCCGCCGTTGCCCAGGACAACCCGCACCTGTATTTCGAAATTCAGCACCTGAATAAATTCGGGATCGGGCCACTGGACGCACTCTGTGATGCGGCGGCGAGAATTCGTGAAACAGTGGCGGGCGGTGACGAGCAGGCGTTCGTCGACTTAATGAAGAAAGGCCGGGATTACCTGGCATTGAGGGGTTAGCCGGGTGTCGACGGTCGAGCAACTGCAGGCAAAGCTCGAGACTGCCCTGCGTGAGCTGCAAGAGGTGCGAGCCGAGGTTGCGCTCAACGATGAGAAATCCCGCAATACACACAAACGTGAATTGCGACTCATGCAGGCTGAAAGCCTCGATGCGCTGATCGTCGCTTTGATTGATGGCCTCCGAGTGAGTTACGGCCTCGAGTACGTCAGCCTGGTGTTGTGCGATCCCGATCACGACATTCGCCATCTGCTGCTCGCGAACGGCACGCCGGCCGAAGACTTCGAAGACCTGTTGATGGTTGAAGCGATGACGGGCCTGGCGCCGCAGTATATTGCGCTACAGCAGCCCTGGTTGGGTCGCTTTACGCCTTGCGATCATCAGCTGATTTGTCCCGGCGCCACGGACATGAAGTGCATCGCGATTATCCCCCTGATGTACCGGGGGAAACTGCTCGGCAGTATCAACCTCTGCAGTAGCGACGCGCAGCGCTTTACGCGTTCCCACGCCAGCGATTTTCTGGCGCACCTTGGCGTAATCGCTTCTTTTTGTGTCGAGAACGCCGTGAACCGGGCGCGACTCTTGCGCAGTGGGTTCACAGACGTTCTGACCGGCTGGCACAACCGCCGCTACCTTGTGGTTCGCCTCAGCGAAGAATTGGCAAGGGCGCGCCGCGACGGCGCGCGACTGGTTTGCCTGATGCTGGACATCGATCACTTCAAACGGGTTAATGACAACTGGGGACACGCTGCCGGCGATTCGGTGCTGCGAGAAATCGCGCAGAGGATCGAGTCACAGGTGCGTGCCAGTGATGTTGCGGCGCGCTACGGTGGCGAAGAGTTCGTCGTCTTGTTGCCGGGCACAGACGTCGCGTCCGCCATGTTGCTCGCCGAGCGAATCCGGACGGCTGTGGCATCGACGCCCATAGAGTTGCCGAACGGAGAGCGCGTCACGATAACGGCTTCTATAGGTATTTCCGATGTGCAGCCGACACCCGAGGATGAGGATCTCAAGACCATCGGTGACGCGCTTATAGCGCGCGCCGACGTCGCCCTTTATGCGGCGAAATCGGCTGGCAGAGACAGGGTCGTTGTAGAGGCGGGCTGATGCGAGACCGGGGACTGTTGTCGGCCATCCTCGCGGTTATCGGGCTGCTCACCGCTTGCGATGCGAACCTGGGTAAGACGTCTGAACACAGGGAACCGATCGTCATCTATGCCCCAGCGGCACTCGAGGAAGGGCTGATTGAACGGCTCGCGGACAGCGGCTTTGAGGTGACCATCGTTACGGGAGAGAGCGCAGCGCTGACTGACCGGGTCATCGGCAAACAGGACATCCCACAAGCGGATGTACTGGTAACGTCCGATATCGTCGATATCTGGCGAGCCGGCGACCAGGGTGCGCTGCGACCAATTCATCGAGGTACCCTGGAAGGCGTTCCCGCCGTTCTGCAAGATCCCGACAAGACCTGGGCAGCCTACGGATATCATCGCGTGGTCATCGCGGCAGCGCAGAATACCGGCAATCCCCGAACGCTCGGTTTTCGGGACCTCGCGATCACCGAACTGCAAGGCAAATTATGTCTGTCATCGTCGCGTCTGCCGATGAACCGGATGTTGGTGGGAATGCTGATCGACGAGCTGGGTGCGAGACCAGCTGAACGACTGGTTCGGGGCTGGGTGCGCAATCTTGCACAGGCACCGTACGCAAGCCAGCATGAACTCATTGAGGCACTCAGACGCGGCGACTGCACGTTCGGAATCGTAACCGCGAGTGATGACCTGGCGTCACTGTCGGTCGTGCCGACAAACCCGACTTACGTCGCGATCGATGGTGTCGGTATATCGCGGCATGCGCCGCATCCAGACGCTGCCCAGGAACTGGTTAGCTGGATGCTCTCGACCTACCAGCCGGAGGAATTGAAGGGATCGGTCGCCAGCAATGTGGGGATCGCGGGGTGGCGAGCCGAGGACGCGCGGCTACTCGCAGAGCGCGCCGGCTACCGGTAGCGGTCCTGCCGCACCCGGCTCATCAGAACCAGGAAGAGCGGCACGCCGATAGCCGCTGTCAGCGCCCCGACGGGCAGCTGCCGCGGCGCCATGATCGTGCGCGCCATGGTGTCGGCCACGACCAGCAAAGCACCGCCCGCCAACGCAGAGGCGGGCAAGACGACGCGGTGATCGCTGCCGGCGACTATGCGTACAAGATGTGGAACGACCAGCCCGATGAAGCCGATGACGCCAACGGTCGTTACGGAAAGAGCGGTCGCCAATGCCGACGCAACAAAAATCAGGTATCGGAAACCTTGTACCGGCAGCCCGACGATCGCGGCCTGCAATTCACCTCGAGACAATACATTAAGCTGCCTGGCACCCAGGGTCCCACCAATGACCAACAAGCCGAGGAGCCAAAGGCAGCGGGCTGGTTCGAACGCAAAACTCAGGTCACCCATCAGCCAGAACAGCATGCCACGTAGATTCTGGTCGGGGCTGAGTGCAAGAAGCAGTGTCGTGGCCGCGCTGAAGCCGGCCGCGAGCACGACGCCGGTCAGGAGTAGCCGTGTCGGCGTCCAGCTACCCGTGCCGTGCGCAATGGAAAATACGAGCACTGTTGCGGCCATCGCACCGCCGAAAGCGGAGATATCGACAACGGCACTGCCCATTCCCAGCATCATCGCCAACAAAGCTGCCACCGCTGCGCCTCCCGAACTGCCCAGAATATAAGGTTCGGCAAGGGGATTTCGCAGTAGCACCTGCATGAGGACGCCGGCGACCGCCAGCAGGCCGCCGACGGCAAATGCGGTCAATGCTCGTGGCAGGCGTAGTTCTGTGACAAGCGCTTGAATCTGCGGTGACGCGTCGCCACGCAGCGCACGAAACATGTCAACAACACCAACGTCCGCACTGCCGGAGGCTAGCGCGACGAGGAACGCGGCGCCAACGAAAAACAACATCGCGGCGAACAGCAGTCCGTTCCGGCCGGTGAACACTGACAATCTCCTGGGGCGAGCGCGGTCGGATAGTGTAAAGTAAACAGCAGTTAGAGTTTCAGTACGGTTGCTATGAGCAACGATTGGATAGACGCCGAAGGCTTTCGCGCTAACGTCGGCATCATTCTTGCGAACGCTGACAACAAGCTGTTGCTAGGCGGCCGTGCAGGCGCCAAGGGCTGGCAGTTTCCGCAAGGCGGTATGCTGGAGGGCGAGGAGCCTGTCGAAGCCATGTATCGCGAGTTGCATGAGGAAATCGGCCTGGAAGAGGGCGATGTCCAGATCCTCGCCGTGACAGACGACTGGCTGCGCTACCGTCTGCCGGACAAGTTTATTCGCCGTCACAGCAAACCCCTGTGCATCGGCCAGAAACAACGCTGGTTCATGCTACGCCTTGTCTCGGACGATACGCGGGTCCGTTTCGACCGATGCCGCAAGCCCGAATTCGATCGAATTCGCTGGGTTCAGTTCTGGCGGCCAGTGAATGAAGTGATCTACTTCAAGCGGCGCGTCTATGCTCGCGCCCTGCACGAACTCGGACCTGCCGTCTTTCCGCAAGGCATGCCACAGCGCCCTCGCTGGTGGCCAAAGCGCTGGCGCGTGGCGTTTGAAAAGGATATGGCCAAATCGGCGGCGAAGGATGGGGAGCTTCGCAATCCGTGACCTGGCGCACTTCTGTTTGAACGGGTCACCGCGTAACATAACGTCTTTTCGGCAATAAGCCTGCTACGGGATCGTCTTGGCCACGAAGCCTCATCTTCAAATGCACGGAGCCGGCAGAACCTGGATGTTTCGGGGTTTGCTCGTCGCTCTGGCCCTGGTCAGCGGTTACCTGGTTTTCGAATTCGGACGCATCAGTGCCGGCTATGACATCGTCGATGCAGCCAAGGATCGTCAGTCATACGAAGAGCGGATCATGGCGCTCGACGACGAGATCGTTGCGCTGAACCAGGAAGTCGCGCTGCTCGAAACGCACCGGGAAATTGACCGGGAGGCTTACAAGGAAGTCGAGGCCAGTCTGATGTCGTTGCAGGCAAAGATACAGGAGCAACGTGATGCGATTGCTTTCTATCGCGGTATTGTCTCGCCGGCGGACGGAAAGTCGGGTCTTCGCGTACAGGACCTGAAGCTGATGCGCGGCAACGCGGAAAGGGAGTTCGTCGTGCGGCTGGTGCTGGTTCAGGCGATGCAACATGACCGCAAGGTATCAGGCGACGTGAATCTGAGCGTAGAGGGGAATCAGGATGGCGAGGACAGGAGCTATACGTTCACCGAGCTCATACCCGACGAGGCCGAAAAGAGTTGGTCATTCTCTTTTCGCTATTTTCAGGATTTCGATCGGCAACTGGTCTTGCCGGACGGCTTCACACCGGAGCGTATTCGTGTTGAAGTGCGTTCGAAGACACGCTCGATCGAGAGTATTGAGGCAAGCTTTCCCTGGGCGACGAGCCAGGGCTGACAGAGTGGGGCCGCTCTGAGCGGTGATCTGGAGAACTCGATGTTCGGTAAGAAACAACGCAGACATACGGTGGTTGAAACGCTGGTTGGCGCCAACAGCAAGTTGAGCGGCGATCTGCATTTCAAGGGTGGCTGCCACATTGACGGTACTATTTATGGCAGTGTGACCGCGGATCCGGATACCGAGTCAGCCTTGAGCATCAGCGATATCGGCAACGTCGATGGCGGCGTGACGGCGCCGTACGTCGTTTTGAACGGCATCGTGCGCGGGGACGTATTCGCCAGTCAGCGTGTGGAACTCGGGCCGACGGCGCGTGTCATTGGTAATGTGTATTATAATCTGATCGAAATGGCCATCGGCGCAGAGATCAACGGCAAACTTGTTCACCAGACGGAAGGGCAGGTGCCGTTGCTCGAGCAGACCGCTCGTATTGACGAGTCGGTCGCCGCCGTTAACGAATAGCGGGCCGCACAGAGATTCAGGATGAGCACTATGGAAAGTACAGGAACAACGACACAAGCGGCACCACCGCCACCGCCGAGCGTCATATTTACCGATGCCGCTGCCAGCAAGGTGGGCGAGCTTATCGCTGAGGAAGACAACTCCAATCTCAAGCTCCGCGTATTTATTTCGGGGGGCGGTTGTTCGGGATTCCAATACGGGTTCACATTCGACGAGGACATCGAAGAAGGCGATAGCCAGGTGGAGAACCAGGGTGTGATGCTGTTGATCGACCCGATGAGTGTTCAGTACCTTATGGGCGCCGAAATCGACTACAAGGAAGATCTGCAGGGAGCGCAGTTCATCATCCGGAACCCTAATGCACAAACAACCTGTGGCTGCGGATCGTCCTTCACCGTCTGAGGCTGACCCGTCTGAAATTATTGCCGCCGTTGATCTCGGCTCCAACAGTTTTCACATGATCGTCGGCGAGTTGCGGCATGGGCAACTCGCAATCCTCGACCGAATTCGCGAAACCGTAAGACTCGCCGAGGGTTTGTCACCCAAAGGCGACCTTCTCGACGACGCCCGTGAACGGTCGATCACCTGTTTATCACGCTTCGGCGAACGCCTGCGCGACATGCAGGCCGGCAGCGTTCGCGCGGCCGGTACCAGCACTATTCGCCGTGCACGCGAAGACTCTACCTTTATGATCGAAGCCGAGGCGGCGCTCGGCCATCCGATAGAAATTATTTCCGGTATCGAGGAAGCGCGACTGATCTATACCGGTGTGACGCACAGCTTGCCGCCAACCGACGGTTTGCGATTGGTCATGGATATCGGCGGCGGCAGCACCGAACTGATTCTGGGGCAGGCGTCGCGGCCGAAAGCGCTCGAAAGTCTGCACCTCGGTTGCGTTTCGATGACGGAGCGATTTTTCCCTGAAGGCCTATTGACGCAACAGGCGTTCGACCAGGCCCGCCTGGCGGCTCGCCTGGAGCTTCGGCCCGTCAAGGCATTTTTTCGCGATGTCCGCGATATCGAAGCCATAGGAACCTCGGGGACGATTCGTTCGACCGAGGTCGTGGCGCAGGCCATGGGTCTTACTGAATCGGGAATCACGCCTGCAATCGTAGAAAAACTGATCGAAGCGGTGCTGGGCTTCGATTCGATCGAAAAGCTGTCGCTTCGCGAGCTGTCGGATCGCCGGGCGCAGGTCTGGCCGGGTGGCCTGTCCATTCTTGCGGAACTGCTCAACGTATTGAAAATCGAACACCTGCAGATATCGGATGGCGCGTTGCGCGAAGGCCTCTTGTACGATTTGCTCGGTCGCCTGCAACACGAGGACGCTCGGGAGCGCACTATCCAGGCCATGGCGTCACGCTACCAGGTCGATACGGACCAGGCAGCGCGTGTCGCCGGAACGGCCGCCGACCTGCTTCTGCAATGCCGTGACCCATGGCATCTCGAGCAGGAACTGCCAGGCAAGGTGCTTGATTGGGCGTCACGCCTGCATGAAATCGGACTGGATATCTCCCACGATGGTTACCAGCGTCATGGCGCGTATATTGCCGAGCACGCCGATATGCCGGGATTCCCGCGCTCGGAACAACGATTCCTGGCCCTGTTGATCGGTGCGCAGCGGCATCGCGTGGAAACTCCGCGCCTCGCGGAGTTGCCACATTCATGGCGCGAGAATGCTTTGCGGCTCGTGATTATCCTGCGACTCGCCGTTCTGTTGAACCGGAGCCGCAGCACAGAAATTCTGCCGCCCGTGGCCTTCAGCGTCACGCAGGACAACCTGCGGCTGGACTTCGATGCTGAGTGGCTCGCGGCCAATCCGTTGACGATCGCAGACCTGGAGCGAGAAAAGGAATATCTGCTGGAGGTCGGCTATAAGTTGCAGCTCGGCTGAGTCGTTCAGGTGTCGACTGCCAGGCTCGCAAGAAACGCTTCCTGCGCGGAAACCCGATCGCTTTGGCCCGGCGACACTCGCTCGTAGCTGCCGTCGCCGTTGAGGACCCAGGCCTGGCAATTATCGGCCAGGAACAACTCGAGATCATGCCGAATCTGCTCTTTCATCGCTTTCTGGCGAATTTCGAAGCAGGATTCGTTGCGCCGGAACATGTTCCTTTCCATCCAGTCGGCACTGCTGCAGTAGAATTCTTCATCGCCATCGTTCAGAAAGTAATAGACGCGCGAGTGCTCGAGGAAGCGGCCGACAATCGAACGGACGTGGATGTTTTCCGAGAGCCCTTTGACGCCCGGACGAAGTGAGCAAATGCCACGCACGATGAGATCGACCTTGACTCCGGCTTTCGAAGCCGCGTACAGGGCGTCGATCAGTTGCGGTTCGTTGAGAGAATTGACTTTGGCAATGACGCGCGCATCCCTGCCGGCCTCAGCGTGTTCTGTTTCGCGCTTGATCTTGACGAGCAACGCGTCGAACAAGCTGAACGGCGATGCGAGCATGCGGGTCATATCGCTTGCTTCGGTCAGGCTCGTGAGTTGCAGGAACAGTTTGTGCACGTCTTCGCCAAGGCGCTTACTGCTGCTCAGGTACCCATAGTCGGTATAGACAGACGTCGTGGCGTGATGATAATTGCCGGTCCCGAGGTGTACGTAGCGGACCAGTTGCCCGGCTTCGCGCCGAACGACCAGGAGCATTTTGGCGTGTGTCTTGAAACCGACGAGGCCGTAGACGACGTGTGCGCCGGCTTCCTGCAGCCGGTTCGCCAACGCGATGTTTGCGGCTTCATCGAAACGCGCCATCAGTTCGATAACGACCGTGACTTCCTTGCCTGCCCGGGCCGCCGTCACGAGGTGGTCCACGATCGGCGAATCGGCGCCGGTTCGGTAAAGCGTCTGTTTGATCGCGAGAACATTGGGATCGGTCGACGCCGACGATATGAAATCAATAACCGGGGCGAATGACTGGTACGGATGGTGTAAAAGAACGTTTTTCTCGGCCAGTATCGAGAAGATATCGTCATCACTGAGAAGTTCGTCTGGGAGCCCCTGGGTGAACGGCGGGTACAACAGCTCCGGTCGATCGTCGAGGTTGCAGACGGTTGCCAGTCGATTCAGGTTCACAGGCCCTTCGACGAGGTACATGTCTCGCACTTCAAGGTGGAAGTGGTCCAGCAGGAACTCCTGAAGATCTTCGGGGCAGCCGGCCCCAATCTCAATTCGCACCGCCGCACCATACCGGCTCGCTTCGAGCTGGCCTTCCAGCGCACGAACTAGATCGCTGACCTCCTCGTCGTCGACGTACAGATTGCTGTTGCGCGTGACCCGGAACTGGTAACAGCCGCCGACGTCGAGTCCCGGGAACAGACGATCGACGTGGACGCGAATAATCGACGAGAGGAAGACGAAATTGTGTTCACCGGGAACGCTCAGGTGCTCGGGGAGCCGGATGATTCGTGGCAGCGATCGTGGTGCCTGCACCATGCCACGGTGCCGACTGCGGCCGAAGGCATCTTTTCCCTGCAGACGCACGATGAAATTCAGGCTCTTGTTCAAGATGCGGGGAAATGGACGGGAAGGGTCGAAGGTAAGTGGAGTCAGGACTGGAACAACCTGTTCGTCAAAATACTCGCTTAACCAGGCCTGCTGCTCGTCATTCCAGCGTTCACTCTGAACAAAACGAACGCCGGCATTGGTCAGTTCAGGAAACATGACCCGGTTGAGGAGTTTGTACTGCTGTCCGATCAGGTCGGCGACTTTGGTACAGAGCTCATCAAAAACGATCTGCGCCGGTATCTTTTCCGGACCCTGCGCCGGTGCGCCGATCTCCATGCGTTGCTTTAGCGCGGCGACGCGAATTTCAAAAAACTCGTCCAGATTGGTGCAGCTGATACAGAGAAATCGAAGCCGCTCAAGCAGCGGGACTTCGGGATCCTGGGCTTGTGCGAGCACCCGCAGGTTGAACTCGAGCAAACTGAGTTCACGGTTGATGTACTGGCTATCCATTAGAGGTTCAACACGGTCATATTGATAGGTTCAGCGAGCTGCTAGGGAGAGTGTATCGCGCCCAGCACCGTTTTGCGGCCTGCACCGGTCACACTCGGCAGGTTGCCACTTTGCATTGTCGTTGTTCGCATAGCCAGCCACGCAAACGCGGTGGCCTCGACCCAGTCCGGGTCCAATCCGGCATCGAGTGTGCTGGCAAGCTTTGTTCGGGAGAGGTGCATACCAAGGCGTTGCATCAGGTCGGTGTTGTGGATGCCGCCGCCGCAGACAAACACTTTTTCGGTTGCCGGCGCATGCCTGTCGATAGCGGCCGCTATGGTTTTGGCCGTCAGCTCCGATAATGTGGCCTGTACGTCCCCGGGCTCATGATCATCGACGCCGAATGCGCGCAGCCAACCCAGGTTAAAGTGCTCGAAACCCGTGCTTTTTGGCGGCGGCCGATGGAAATAGTCGTCCTCCATCAATCGGTCCAGCAGGCTCTGAACGGTGCTTCCGGTCGCCGCCCACTGGCCTTCTGCGTCGTACGGCAAGCCGCGCCGCTCATTGATCCAGGCATCCAGCAAGGTATTCCCTGGTCCGGTATCAAACCCCGTCACGGCCTGGTCGACGGCGGGCAATACCGTCACGTTGGCGATGCCGCCAATGTTGAGGACAATCCGGTTCACGTCCGGGCGACGAAACAGCCAGTCGTGAAACGGCGGCGTCAGTGGCGCTCCCTGGCCACCGACCGCAATATCGGCGCGCCTGAAGTCGGCGACGGTCGTAATGCCGGTTCCCCCGGCAATCGTTGCCGCGTCGCCAATCTGCAGCGAATAGGGCCGCTCGGCATCGGGTCGGTGGCGCAAGGTCTGGCCGTGACTGCCTATCGCAATAATGCTGCCCGGATCAATGTTGCTTTTGCCGATGAGATCCAGGGCCGCGTCCCGAAAACATTCGCCCGTCCAGCGGTCGAGTTCGCCAAGACTGTCCAGTCCGCAGGCATCCGGGTTCCTAATCGCGTGTCGTAATCGATCGCGAAGCTCGTTCGGGTAGGCATGCGCGTGTGTTGCATGCAATGACACGGAATTGTCGGCGAACGTCACGAGCGCGGCATCGATACCATCCATGCTGGTGCCGGATATCAGACCGATGTAGTAGTCAGGCATGGAAGACTACTGGCTGCTGTAGCCGATGGAGGCTACCTGCGTGCTCTTGAACTTCTCGAGTTCCTGAATGATGGGTTCCGCGGCTGAGAGAAACTCCTCGCGATACTTTTCAGCAATAGGTTCCGCGTCGGGTAGCTTGACCGTGCGCGGATTTCGATGCACGCCGTTGAGACGATATTCGTAGTGCAGGTGATTGGCCGTCGCGAGCCCGGTTGCGCCGACGTAGCCGATAGTCTGACCCTGGCGAACGCGTGCGCCGAGACGCGCCTTGGACGCAAAACCTGACATGTGGGCGTATAAGGTCGTGATGTTACCGCCGTGTTGCAGGATGACGGCCTTGCCATACCCGGACTTGGTGCCTCGAAAAATAACCTTGCCGTCGCCCGACGCCTTTATTGGCGTTCCCCGAGGGGCCGCGTAGTCGACCCCACGATGGGCGCGAATCGTGTTCAGTATCGGGTGTCGTCGTCTCGGGTTGAAATTCGAACTGATGCGAGTGAAATCGACCGGGTTTCGAATGAACGCTTTGCGAACGCTGTCACCCGTCGGCGTAAAGTAGTCTGTCTTATTGTCCCGGTCCTTGAAACGAATCGCCTGAATGGACCTGCCGTTGTTATTGAATTCAGCGGCGACAATCTCTCCGTCTGTAACGAATTCGCCGTCCTGCCAGATCTCCTCGTACTGGATGTAGTAATCGTCGCCGCTGCGAATATCCAGGACGAAATCAACGTCCCAAGCGAAGATGCCGGCGACGTTCATGATGACCTTGTCGGAAAGACCAGCTTCCGCAGCACTCTCGAACAGCGAGGTGTCGATCACGCCGTAAGCGTGCCGTTTTCGGGTTTCGATGGGTTGTTCGACGAGTTCGGCGACAAAACTCGATTCTCGTTTCTCGATCCTTAGCGCACTCGTCAGGTCAAGTTTCGAGTACATGCTGAGAAGCTGGCCGTCATCATGAGTGATTTCGAACACATCACCCGGCTTGATTCTCCGAAACCGTTGCTTCGCCTCGTCCAGTCTGGCGATTGCCATCAGCTGTCCGAGATCCAGATCGTTCTTGCGGAATAGCTTTTCCATCGTATCGCCGCGGCCGACGGTCAATACCAGGTTGTCGAATTGTGGCTCGGGCTCCGGAGCGACGCTGGGTTGAGCTGACGGTGCCGCATCGTCTGCGACGACGACGGATTCGGCAATCAGCGGTTCGATCGTCTCGGTTGCTGTCATTTCCGGCGTCTCGGAGACGACCGGTTTCGGGTCATTCCTGCCGAGTCCGGTGATCAGCGCAACGGCAACGAGCGGGATGCCCAGACCAACCGCAAACCACTGAATGGCCTTGGGTTTTGCAGGTCTTCGAGTGGCAGACGGCTTGTAATCGTGAAGAAGTGGACTGACCGGACGATTCAAGTCTGCGTCCCCTTGAGGCTGGAAGGCGCTACTCTACCGCGCGTCATTTTGAACGTCAAAGAAAAGGGTTATAAGTCATGGTGTTAACCAGCAAGGGAATGCTACAGTTTCGCAGCCGAAAACCCGGCGTATCCTGACAAGGACCGGCAAACACGCGTAATGACCAGAATCGACGAACAAATCGCAGAGCTTTTGCGCGGCGCGGACGAGGTTCTGCCTGAAGATGGACTGCGGGCCAAGCTCGCAAAGGGCCGGCCGCTGATCGTG
>Ga0265309_10000416_pt1 | contig 16902 bp, 11 predicted proteins | sample Helome_FD_192492 | JGI IMG/M metagenome (GOLD analysis project Ga0265309, IMG submission 192492) | Marine sediment microbial communities from subtidal zone of North Sea - Hel_20160524 (Illumina Assembly) | ecosystem: Environmental > Aquatic > Marine > Subtidal zone > Sediment ...
GCCGTCCTCGGCGGCCTGATCGCGATATTCGTGCTTTACGGGTTCCTGCGTGATTCGCGTGCCACGACGATCGTGGGTATCGCTATCCCCGTATCCGTCATCGGCACGTTCCTGTTGATGTACACGAACGACATCTCCCTCAACATCATGTCGCTGGGTGGCATTGCGCTCGCGGTGGGCATGCTGGTCGACAACTCCATCGTCGTGCTCGAAAACATTGTTCGCAAGAAAGAACAGGGACAGGATGTCGTTGCGGCGGCGAAAAACGGTACGACAGAAGTTGGCTCGGCCGTGGTTGCCGCCACGCTCACTACCATTGCCGTGTTCTTCCCGATGGTATTTATCAGCGGTGTTGCAGGGCAGCTTTTCCGGGACCAGGCTTTGACGGTCACTTTTGCACTGCTGTTCTCGCTGCTGGTAGCGCTGACGCTGATCCCGATGCTCGCTTCGCTGGGTGCCCGCAGTCGCTATGACGATGGCGGCGACGGCAAGCCGGCGGGTTGGTTCACGCGTACGATCGCCTTTGTCGTACGCCTGTTCGGCGCGCTGTTCTTCGGCATTCGCAAATTGTTCTGGGCGCTGCTGTGGGCGCCGACCTGGTTGCTGCAACGCCTGTACGGTGGCGTCGCCGCCATTTATCCGGGCCTGCTGCGCTGGTCACTGGGTCACCGCTGGATCGTCGTCGGCATGGCGACCTTCATTTTCGTCGCGACCATGTCGTTGATACCGCGGCTCGGCACCGAGTTGATCCCGCAGTTCTCACAGGGCGAGTTCAGCGTCGATCTCAGGCTCCCGCCCGGCGCGCCGCTGAGCGAGACCGATCGCGCGATCCAGGCGACCCAGCGCGCCGCGTCGGCCATAGACGATGTGGCGCTCGACTACTCGGTCGCGGGCACGGGCAATCGCCTCGACGCCAACCCTGTCGACGCCGGCGACAACACAGGCACGATGAGCATCACGCTGCGACCGGGTAGCGGCAGAGAGGCGGAAAACCGCACCATGGACGCGATGCGTGCCGAACTTGCGCGCCTGCCGGGTGTGCAGTATGAATTCAGCCGCCCATCATTACTGTCGTTCGCGAGCCCTTTGCAGATCGAGGTCGCGGGCTATGACCTGGAGGCACTGGCGCGTGTCAGTCAACTGGTGACCGACGCCATGTCCGCATCGGATCGGTTTACAGACATCAAGACGACCGTCGAGCGCGGCAATCCGGAGATCCAGATTATCTTCGACCAGGAGCGCGCCGCGAAGCTGGGGCTGGCGGTCCGAGACATAGCGAATCGCGTAGTCGCCAACGTACGCGGTGAGCTGGCCACACGCTATACGTGGAGAGACAAGAAGATCGACGTACTCGTCCGCAGCGTCGACACGCGCCGTTCGAGCATCGAAGAAGTTCGAAGCCTGATCGTGAACCCGATGTCGGACAGGCCGGTCACGCTCGAGGCAGTTGCCGACGTCGTCGTGTCCGAGGGGCCCGCCGAGATTCGCCGCGTTGCCCAGGAAAGGGTCGCGATCATCACGTCCAATATCGCCTACGGCGACCTGGGCACGGCGGCGGCCGAAGCCGGTGAAATCGTCAGCCGCATCCCGATGCCAAATGGCGTCACGGCAATGGTATCGGGCCAGAGTGACGAGATGCAGGAGTCCTTTGAATCCATGCAGTTCGCGCTGCTGCTCGCCGTCTTCCTCGTCTACCTGGTCATGGCGTCGCAGTTCGAATCGCTGATCCATCCGTTCGTAATCCTGTTCACGATCCCGCTCGCACTCGTCGGTGCCGTGCTGGCACTGTTTATCACGGGTACCACGATCAACATCGTGGCGCTAATCGGGGTCATCATGCTCGCCGGTATCGTCGTCAACAATGCCATCGTTCTCGTCGACCTGATTAACCAGCTGCGAGCGCAGGGCATTGAACGCGTTGACGCGATCATGGAGGCCGGCACGGCAAGACTGCGGCCGATTCTAATGACGTCTCTGACGACTGCGCTGGGCTTGCTGCCGATGGCAATGGGATTCGGCGAAGGCTCGGAGGTCAGGACGCCCATGGCCATCACGGTTATCGGCGGCCTCGTCGTATCGACGATGCTCACGCTGCTCGTGATTCCCGTGGTTTATTCGCTCATGGATCGCAAGCGCTGGCCAGTGGCGGCCAGCGAGGCCCGGGCGACGTCATGAAGCACACCGTGATCGCGCTGCGCCGCCCTGTCACGACTGTCGTCGTGTTCGTTGCGCTGGCGTTGGTCGGCATTATCGCGTCGCGTCTGTTGCCGCTCGAAAAATTTCCCGATATCGAGTTCCCGGGCATCTTCATACAGATTCCTTACGAGGGATCGACTCCTGAAGAAATCGAACGCCTGATTACCCGTCCCGTCGAGGAGGCACTCGCGACGCTCGCAGGCGTCGAGCAGATGTTCTCGAGTTCGAGCGAGGGCCAGTCGCAGATATTCCTGCAGTTTGCCTGGGACCAGAGTATGGGTACCAAGGGCATCGAGGCGCGCGCCAAGGTCGATGGCATGCGCCACCTGCTACCCGAAGACGTGCGGCGCATTTTCGTTTTCACGGGTTCACTGGGCGACCAGCCCGTACTGCAGCTGCGCATCTCGAGCGAGCGCGACCTGTCGGACAGCTACGACCTGCTCGACCGGCTGTTGAAACGGCGCCTCGAGCGTATCGACGGCGTCTCTCGTGTCGATTTGCACGGCGTGGACCCGAGGGAAATTCGTATCCTGATGAAGCCGGACCTGCTCGCCGCGCACGGTGTCGATATCGCCCAGCTGCGCGACCTGCTCATCAGCAGCAACTTTGCGGTCAGCGCAGGCAAAATCACGGCGGGCAACCAGCGCTTCAGCGTCCGCCCGAGCGGCGAATTTTCATCGGTCGACGAAATTCGCGAACTCGTCATCAACCCGGAGGGGCTACGCCTGCGCGATATCGCCGATGTCGAACTCGTCACCCCCGAAAGAAATTACGGACGACACCTCGATCGCGACTACGCGATCGGTGTCGCGATCAACAAGACGACAGGGACCAACCTGGTCGATGTGACCGATCGGGTCATCGCCGAAGTCGAGGAGATCAGCAAGCTCCCGCAAATGCGCGGCATCAATATCTTCTCGCTCGATAATCAGGGCGACAGCGTCCGCGAATCGCTGTCGGACTTGCTCGGTGCTGGGGCGCTCGGCGGCCTGCTGGCACTGATTGTGCTGTACCTGTTCCTGCGGCAGGTCTCGACGACGCTAATCGTCACGGCCTCGGTGCCGTTTTCGCTCATGATCACGCTCGGAGCGATGTATTTCGCGGGCCTCACGCTCAACATCCTCTCGATGATGGGACTCATGCTCGCGGTCGGCATGCTCGTCGACAACGCGGTCGTGGTCACCGAAAGCATCTTCAGGCACCGCAACGAGAAACCGGGCGAGCCGCACCAATCGACGCTGGACGGCGTACGCGAGGTCGGCCTCGCCGTCATCGCCGGAACGGCGACAACGATCATCGTATTCGCGCCGATCATATTCGGTGCCCAGACCGACATTACGATCTTCCTGACCCACGTCGCGATCACGATCATCGTCGCATTGCTGGCATCGCTGCTTATTGCGCAGACGCTCGTGCCGATGCTTGCCGCGCGCATTGCCGTGCCGCCGAAGCCGAAAACCGGGGCGTTGATCTCGCGCATTACGCGGCGCTACGTGGCGAGTCTCGAGTGGATCATCGGGCATCGCTGGTGGACGGCGCTGGGCATATTCCTTGTGTGTGTCATAGGCGTGCTGCCCATGGCCTTGCAGCTCGTCAAGTTCGATATGTTCCCGCAGGACGTTGGTCGCCGCCTGTTCATGCCCTATCACATCGAAGGACAACACTCGCTCGAGCGCATCGAGGCAACCGTCAACAAGATCGAGGAATACCTGTACGCGCGTCAGGAAGAATTCAATATCCGCTCCGTCTACAGCTATTACGACCTGGAGCGCGCCGAGTCGACCCTGTTGCTGACGGATGAAGAAGACGCGACGCTGTCCACGCGGGAGGTCATCGAGCGTATCGAGAAGGACCTGCCAACCATCGCCATCGGCAAGCCGAGTTTCCAGTTCGACCAACAGGGCGGTGGCGAGGGCTTCACGATTCAGATCAGTGGCGATTCGACTGAGATGCTCAACGAGCTGGGCATCAACGTCGTACGCGCGCTGTCGTCGGTGGAAGGTCTCAAGGATGTACGCAGCGACGCCGAGTCGGGTGACCGCGAGGTCCGCGTGCAGATCGACCGCACACGCGCCGCGGCCGTTGGGCTGACGACGGCCGATATCGCGCAGTCCGTCGCGATCGCGATGCGCGGCGAGAACCTCAGGGAGTTCCGTGGCGAAACGGGCGAGGTGGAGGTGCGTATCGCGTTCCGTGCCGACGACAAGCAAAACGTCGAACAGCTCGCGGACTTACCCCTGTACACGCCCGATGGACAGCGCATTACGCTCGGCGCCGTCGCGACTATGCACATTGGCAAAGCTCCCGACGTCATTCGCCGCACGGATCGCCAGACCGCGGTGATCCTGTCGGCCAATCTCGAGGAGGATGTCTCGGCCGACGACGTGCGACCGCGCGTCAACAGTCTCATGGAGCAGATCGATCTGCCCCCGGGTTACAGCTGGAAGGAAGGACGTGGGTTCGAGCGTCAGGACGAGACGGCGCAGATGATGACGCAGAATATCCTGCTCGGTATCGCTTGCATCTTCCTGGTCATGGCCGCGCTGTTCGAGTCACTGTTGTTGCCGTTCTCGATCATCCTGGGCTCGATCGTCTTCTCTATTTTTGGCGTTTTCCTGTTCTTCGCGGCGACCGGTACGACGTTCTCGTTCATGGCGATGATCGGCATCATGATCCTGATCGGCGTCGTCGTGAACAACGGCATCGTGCTCGTGGATCATGTCAACAACCTGCGCCTCGAGGGCCTGCCCCGTGACAAGGCCATAGTGCTGGCGGGCCGCGATCGCCTGCGCCCGATCCTCATGACCGTCGCAACCACGATCGTCGGGCTCACGCCACTGGCGATGGGTACGACGCAGATCGGTGGCGATGGCCCGCCCTACTACCCGATGGCCAGGGCCATCATTGGCGGCCTGGCCTTTTCTACGGTCGTTTCGCTGCTGGTCGTCCCTGCTCTCTACGTCTACTTTGACAGCCTTGCTGCGTGGGGCAGAAAGGTCATGCGCACGGCTCGCCGTGCGCATGCCACGGCCTAGCCGCGGAGGCGCGCTGCGAGGCCCAGGCCGAGCAATAACAGCCAGCCAAAGGTACCGCCGCCACCAGAGTTGACCACGATCTGTGTCGTCTCCACGGCGTCCCGATCCATGTCTTCGAGCGGCAGCAGCGAAAGCTGCGAAGTATCCTCAGGCCCGATGCTTGCGACAAAGGCGTTGTCGAAGGTGTCGAAGAGTTCGATCAGGATGTCGTAGTCGCCGGTCGGGTAGCCGGCCACGAGATCGGTCTCTATGAAATACTCATCCGTTCCCGACGAGCCGAGGATTGTGAAGTCCTCGGTCACGGCATACTCGTTCCAGGGACCGTATTCGTAGCTCAGGTAGACGACGGCGTAGACGTCCGCAACTGCGTAGATCGTATCGGCATCGAATGTCAGGTCGATGCCCGAGAAGAAGCCGTCGTTGTCGACGTCCGCATACAGATCGACTCGTGCGTCATAAAACCAGAAATCCACGTTTGGCGCGGCGGAAACACCACCTTTCTGCTGCTCAGCCGAACGCGCCGATTTCTCGCGGTCGCCGCCGGTGCTCAAGGCGGCATATTCGTCCTGCGCCCCGGGAGCGGTCGCACCCTGTTCGCTGGCAGGACCTTGTGACGAAACGCTGATTCGCGTGTCCTCGGCCAGTGCTCCCCGGCTGCCCACCAACAACAGCAGCAACAGGTAGATCGTCGTTGTAAATATTCGCTTGTTCATGTGCGTGTCCTCTCTCTGCTTACGACTTCATTAGAAGCCTCGGACACTGAATCCATGCTGAACCTGTGGGCTTCCGGAGAACAGCGTGCGACCATGTTCAGCCGGCGTTTAATTTGCGGCCATCTCGTTCACCCGTGATTCAGAAAACTCACAACGATGCCATTGGCAGAGCCGTCGCGTGGCTCATGCTTGGCATCGCCGGCGGATTGTTCCTCGATCTATGCGCCAAGGAGATCCTGCGTACCTATTCGTTGCAACAGTTCGTCCTGGTGCGCAGCCTTATCGCGATCGCGCTATTGCTGATCATCGCCCCCCGCTTCGGTGGTATTCGTTCGCTCGGAACGGCCAACAAAGCGTGGCACGCCCTGCGAACGGTTCTGGCAATCGGGGCAATGTTCGGATTTTTCTACGGGCTCAAGATGATGCCGCTCGTCAATGCCCTGACGCTGGGCTACACGGCGCCGCTCATGGTCACCGCATTGTCAGCCGTATTTCTCGGCGATCATGTCGGCTGGCGGCGCTGGACGGCGGTCGTAATAGGATTCGTCGGCGTGCTGATCATGTTGCGACCCGGCTCCGGAGAAATCACGTTCCCGACAATTACCGTGCTCATCGCGGCGTTCTGCTACGCCTGCCAGGCCATCACAGCGCGCAAGCTCGGCAGCACGGAGTCCACACTGGCGCTCTCCTTTTATGTCGTTATCGGTCCGCTAATGGTGTCCGTGGGACTGCTGGACCGCGACAGCTGGATCGATCCGGACACGGCGGGCTGGGCATTGTTCGTCGGCGCCGGGGTCTGCTCCGTGCTCGCCTGGATCGGCCTCGTTAACGGCTACCGTGGAGCGCCGCCGGCCCTGCTCGCACCGCTCGAGTACACGGCGCTGGTTGGTGGGGCAATCGCGGGCTACCTGATCTGGGACGAGATCCCCGACAACTGGGTCGTCGTCGGTGCACTCATCATCGTCGCATCGGGATTGTTCGTCGTGTATCGCGATCTCAACGTCAGGGCAGAACCATGAATTGCGCATGGTTCAGGGCATCGCGAGTCGCGACGAAAGATCGAAAGGCTAGTCGACGTCGCCGGCGATCAGGCCCGCCATCTGCGACGGCGTGACGCGCAGTGCCTCGGCGACCTTGTCGAAGAAGTCGACTTCGAGGACGCTGACGTTCTTGTCACTGCGGAAAACATCGGCCAGTGCCTGAATGGTCTGGGCGCGATGCGCCGTGGTCATCTTCTTGTGCACCGAGTTCAGGTACTTGATCAATGTCGCTTCAGCATAGAGCTCCGAGCGCGCAGCGACACGAACATCGGCCGTGCTGAATTCATCACCGGTGTTTTCTTTCAGTATCTCGCGAATGCGATCGACTTCTACATTTTGAATGTTGATATCCGCGTCGGCAGCTCTGGCGAGCGTCATCAGCAGCACTTCCTTGAATAGCTCGTTCTCTTTGTCTTCGGTGATTTCAGAACCGCCGAAGATCTTCAGTACGTTCTTGAGATCTGCAATTGCCATTTATGTTCTCACTCTCGAAGCTGTTGTTATGAGGCTGCGGTTCCCAGAACGCAGGCAAGCTCTGAAGTATACACGGCATCGCTGGCCAGATTCATGACTGAACCGAGGTCGGCTAGCAATAATAACCCACAATTCGTGTCCAGTTGAAGACGTTTTTTGTTCTAAAAATTTCCTTGGAATTTATTGGCTTACAAGACATACTTGGTGTGGGCAAACAATCTGAAGGAGGTGATCCATGTCTCGTGGGATAGCAAAGGTATCTAGAAAACCGATGAGTCTGACGCGAAGGATGGAGCACCGCTTTTCACGTCGCTGACCCATTTTTTCAGATACAAAGTCTCACGGAAAGCCGCAGCAATGCGGCTTTCTTTTTGGGCAGGCGCGTGTGGGCCAGGAACCCGTCCCAATATTTCCGGGCTCATATGATGACGCCGAATAGCGCGGAGTCCGCTCCGAGCTGCGCCGGAATTACCCGTGGTTGAAAAAGCTCCGGTTCTTCGTCGAGGTACTGCCTGACGCGTTCGATGTAACCCTCGGCCAGGCCGACGCTTCCACCAATGGTGACCAACTGAATCCCGAGAAGCGCGCGGACGTCGGCGATCACTTTTGCGATAGTCTTCGCAGACAGGTCGACGATTGCCGTCGCACTCTCGTCATTCGACAGATGCGCTTGGTAGGCGTCATATCCGGTCAGACGCTTTGCGCTTGCAGCACTGGCCGCGCGGCCGATTGCCGTACCCGATGCGATGGATTCGATGGTGCCGATACGGCCGGAGCCGCAAAGTTCGCTGCTGTAAGGCGAACTCATGAATCCCAAGTGACTGGCCAGGCCGTCCGCAGAATACAGCGGCCTGCCGTTCAAAACGAGGCCGCCACCCACTCCCGTCGACACGGTAATGTACAGTAATGAGTCGACATCTTCTGTTTTTGCGCAGACCCGGTATTCGCCCCATGCCGCCGCGGTCGCGTCGTTCATGACGTTGACCGGACAGCCGAATTGGCTCTCCAATTTTACCCGCAACGGGAATGAAACAAGGCCTTTGAGCGTATTGCTATTGAGCGCGTGCCAATTACCGCGCCGATCAATTCGCCCACATACTGCGACACCGATAATGGCGTCCTGACCGTCTCTCAGCCCCTCGATCAGGCTGACAATCGCGTCCAGGTGGGTCTCGGGCGAGGCGTCCTGATTCGTCGGCTCTTGCCTGCGATCGACGATCTCATTGTTCGAGATCTTCGCAGCAGAAATCTTGGTACCACCAAAATCAACAGCGATCGATGGCCCGTTACGATCAGAATTGCATGTTGGCGACTGCATCTGCGGCTTCCCTGATTCTCCGGGCATGGACTTCACTCATATCGCAGATAGCATCGAACAACAGTTCGATGATCAGTAGATGCCCGCACTTTGATTCGAGCGACCCACTCGACAGCGGTGACTCCGCGCCCACGCAGACTACCTGCTGATCACACGCATCACCAAGCGGGCTCTTGAAGCGGTTGGTGAAGGCAATTGTCGCCAGTGACGTCCGACGCGCGAGTTCGGCAAGCTCGATGGATTCACGAACAGACCCGGAACTCGAGAACAACAGTAGAAGATCATCTGGCCCGCTCGCATGTACAGCCATACTGGTCATGTGCGAATCGGTTGACAGGAAATTGATTATACCCAAGCGAGTCAGCTTGTACGCCAGAAAGTCCGCCGGCACGTAAGAGGCAGCGACCCCATGAAGTATCACTTGCCGGGCCTCGATTATCTTGCGTGCGATTTCCTCAACCTCAGATAACTTGATCAGCTCGGCGTTCGTCCGGATTACCTCGCAAAGCCTCTCACCGAGTTCGACGGAGTGGCTTAGCTCGGCGCCGGGTCCGTTGTTGATGACTTCGTCTTTCGCACGTACCGCCAGCTCAGTTGCCAGTGCAAGTTTGAGCCCAGCAAAACTATTGTAATCGAGCTCCTTGCATAGCCGCATGACGCTCGCGACACTTGCGCCCGATGAATCGGCCACCTCGTTAATCGACAGAACGGTGACTTGTTCCGGATTGTCCTGAATATAGGTGCCGATCCGTTTCAGCACCTTGGTCATGCTGGGCAAGCGCAACCTCAACAACGCCAGCACATCTGGATTTTCTGCAGCCATTTATTACCTATATCTTTCGCACGAACTACAGGCCATCGCATCCGACCAGCAATCTCTCGAATCGACTCGTGTCAGCTTCAATGGCCTGAAACGGCTTTCTTGGGGCTCCAACATCATAACCCAGGACCTTGAGGCCGAGCTTGATCCCGGGCACGACGCCCGGAGACAGGCTGAGCAGTTCGAATATGACCTCATTGACTATGGCCTGTGACTCCCGGGCCTTTGCGAGGTTGTCGTCCCGCACATGTCGATAGATGTCGAGATAGTGGCGAGGCATCAGGTTGTAGGTGCTGCCAATGCCTCCCGCCATGCCCATGGCCAGACCACCCGTGAGCATTTCGTCGGGGCCATTGAATATCAATGTTCCAGGCACAGCGTGTATCAGGCGCTCGGCGTGGAAGAAATTGACGTCCGTATGTTTTGACCCGATGACATTGGGCAACTCTAGCATTTCGATCTGTGCCGCGACTGACAGGTTTCGACCGGTGGTACCCGGAGTGTTGTACAGCAGAACCGGTAATTCACTATGTTCAGCCAGGTCCGCATAATAGCCTACGATCTCCTGCTCGGTGTAGTTGAAATAGAAAGGCGGTGTCGATGATACGACGTCGTAACCACTTTTCGCTGCGAAGTCGGTCAGCACATGAGCATCCCGTGAGGACAATGCGCCAACCTGTGCTATCAAGATCGCACGACCCTTCGTGGTTTCGGATACGAAGCGCATGTATTCGCTGCGTTCGGCGACGGATTGCAGGAAGCCCTCTCCCGAACTACCGCCGACATAGAAACCCTGTACCCCAAGCTCGAGATGTCGCTCGATCAGCGGCAACGCTTGTTCGGGTGCCAGGTCGCCCTTTTCATCGAACGGCGTCACCAGCGGCACCATGATTCCTGCAAGTTCTTGTGTTGATGACATCGTATGCAGCCTTCTTCAGGGGAGATCAGCGTCGCGGCGTGTAGCCTCGACCCATGCCTCCAGTTGTTGTGTCATTCCCTCGACCAGTTCCGTGTGGTCGGAGGCAATGTTAGTCGATTCGGCTGGATCATTCTCCAGGTCGTAGAGCTCCCACGAAGTACCGCCGTCACCGCTGAACAGCTTGTACTGGTCTCCCGAGAGCGCGAACTGTAGCTGGCTTCTGTCGGCCGCGTAGTCGCTTCCGCGAATTGGCGACTGGAATGCAATGGGCTGCCCTCGATGGGCACTCTCGCCAGTCAGCAACGGCAACACATCTATTCCGTCCAGCACTGGCTGGTTTTCCGGCAACCCGACACCTGCTAAAGCCAGCACCGTGGGATAGATGTCGCTGGTCGAGACCGGTGCCACCACCACTCGCCCTCCAGCGAGCCGGGCAGGCCACTCGACGATTGCGGGCACGCGTGTTCCACCTTCCGACAACTCGGCCTTCTTGCCTTTGAATGGGCCGGCGGAATTGAAGTCGTGAATGTAAGAAGGGCCGTTGTCGGAGTTGAACCAGAGCAATGTGTTGTCGGCGACGCCGAGTTCCCGCAGTTGTTTTCTAAGCCGGCCGATTTGCCTGTCCATTGCGGTTATTGACCCGTACCAGTGCTGGGCCTCGATCGGCTCATCGGGGTAAATGGCGCGATCGTCATTTCCGGCAACGACCGGCGTGTGCGGAGTATGGAACCAGATCACGGCCAGAAACGGTTCTTGTTGGTCGACGTTTCGCTCGATGAACTCCAGCGCCTGATCCATGATGATTTCTGATGAGTCGCCTGCCAGCCAGGAATCCACTATCTGGCCGGGACCCGTCCAGAAATGGTCGCGCCAGCGAAAGCCGCCCGTGGTCTGGTTTTCTTCGACAGCTTCCGTTTGCAGAAAACGATAGTCATCCGTGCCGTAGTCTCCACCGACGTGATAGTACGGATTGTACGTCGGCATCATCGACTCCGTTGCAAAGGTCTCGTCGAAACCGCTTTCCCAGGGTGGCGAATAATGTGACGGATCGGCCGTGTCACCGGCAAAGTAGCTTTGGTTCACGGTCCGGCTTAACTCACCGACATGCCACTTGCCAAAATGTCCCGTACGATATCCAGCAGCCTGCAAGACCTCGGCGATGGTGATCTCGCTTTGAGGCAGGTGCCCTTCACCGGCCCACTCGATGCCGTAACGAAAAGGGTGTCGCCCGGTCAGTACGCTTCCGCGTGTCGGGGAACACACCGGCGACGCCGAATAGAAGCGGTCGAGGCGAATACCTTCTGCAGCCATTGCGTCCAGCTGCGGAGTCTGTATTACGGCGTTACCGTTGTATCCGACGTCTCCCCAGCCCTGATCATCCGACATTAGCAAAATGATGTTTGGAAAGTCCGGCCCGGGCACGGCGTCCAGAGCCGATTCATTCTGGCAAGCGAACAGCCCCGCTACGAGAACAACGCCGACCAGAACACTGTTACGCAATTCTTGCACGCTATTTACCGTCGAATTCGGACTCGCCGCGAAAGTTCTCTCGCAAAGAAAAGTGGCCCCTACTATGAACTTCAGGGCCACACTTGGGGGACTATCGTTGTCACCACCTCATAGTAATCAGAAGGTGGCAGTAATTCCCGCGTACCACTGACGGCCGACGGTGTCGAATGCCGTGCCGTTCGTGTTCGTAGCCTGCTGGAAGTACTTATGGGTGAAGCCCATTTCAGCCGGATCTTCGTCGAACAGGTTGTTCGCTCCGATGTAGGCAGTTAGAGATTCGTTGAAGGTATAGCTGCCGCGGAGATCCACGTACACTACTGAATCGATTTCGTTCAAGCCGTCAGAATGGATCGTGTTTTCATTTCGATCGTTGGTTTCGTCACGGTAACGTACCTGGCTGAAGATGTCGAAGTCATTGCGGCTGTAATCGAAGCTCAGGCTGAACCGAGTTTCCGGATACAGGACTTCGCCTTTCAGGTCCTGTGTATCACCCGCAATTCCGGTAACTTCGAATTTAGTGAGAAAGTTTGCGCCGAGCGAGACCAACAGGTCGCCACCGCCGAGGTCGTCGAACAAATACGAACCCTCCACGTCAATACCCGCGGTCTCGATCTCATCTTCGTTATTCGCGGCCGCGCGCACATCGAGAACCGGACCAAAGGCCGGGCTTCTGAATACCAGGCCACCACAGGTAGGATCGAAAGAACCGGGCGCAACGTCGTGGCAACGATTCAAGACATCCGTGCCGGAGGGGATCCTGATCGCGTCGTCAATATCGATGTCGTAGTAGTCGACGGCGATCGAGAGATTCTCAACCGCTACGGGTGTGAAGACGGCTCCAACTGTAAACGAATCCGCTGTTTCTTCCTCAACCGTTGGCGAACCCTGGCTGAACGTCGTCGTGTTTTGCCCTTCAACCTGGGTGAGAGTAAACGCGCCGGTGTCGTCGATTCTGCTCTGGATTGCGGGAATCGAGCGACAGTTTTCCGCCGTATTGCCTGCAGTCGTGTTGTCGACGCCGTTACACGGATCGAACGACAGGACCGCGCTGGCAAAAGCTCCGCCAAACAGATCGGTCACATTCGGCGCTCGAACTGCCGTGGAAATTGCCGCTCGCAGACGAATCGAGTCGTTGATCGGTGCGTCAAGCCCTACTTTCCACGTAAACGTACTGTCAACGGTCGAGTAGTCGCCCAAACGAGCTGCAACGTCGAGGATCAATTGGTCCATCAAAGGAACTTGTAGCTCGCCGAATACGTCGATTACGTTGAAGTTGCCCTTGGTGGGCCGGATGAAGTACCCGCGGGTAATTCCCTTCTGGCGCAACCCATCCGGTGTTTCCTCGCCTTTTTCTTCACGCCACTCGAGGCCGAATGCGAAAGCGGCATTGTCCTGGTCGCCCACGTTGAATGGCAGATCTCCGGACAGAACTGCGGCAACCACGGTCTGTTCGATATTGCCTGTCAATCCGACGGCGGCGGCAAGATAATCGGCGGCTTCCGGCGAGATGTTAGTGATGCCGGCCTGGCCGGCAATGCTGTCGATCGTGCCAAACGGATTGAACGGCACACAACCCTGGATTCTGGCGATCTCATCGACACACTGGTAGCCACCAAGACCATCGGGCTCCATATCGAGCGCGAGCTGTGCACGCTCGAGATTGATGTCGCCAAAGTCCGTCTGCACCTGGTCGGTTACACCGTAGGTGCCATAGATATCCAGGTACATGCCGTTATCGAACTCGTAGTCCAATGCGGCCGCAACCTGAAACGTGTCGCGGATATTGCCAGAACCTCGATCGCCGAGTTCGACGGTGCGGCGGAAGGTGTTATCGAAATCGTCAAAATCAGTTACGCCCGCAGCAACGATCTGGGCGCCGGCTGAACTTCCGACCCAGAGCGGATGCGTAGTCAGGTCCATTCCCGATGTGCCACCCTTGAACAACTTGTAAACATCGCCAAAAACGCTGAGCGGAATCGGCTCGAATCGTGCACGCGACTCGACCCGCGCATAGTTGGCTTGCATCGTTACAGTCGCTTTCTCGCTGACATCGAGCGTCAGACCTGCGCCGGCAAATCGGCGCTCCAGCGGAATAAGGATCGAGCGATATTCATTGAAGTTCAAGCGGTCGGTCGTCGCCAGATCGCGTCCACCATCGAACGGAGTGCCATCGCCATTCAGGCTGAGGCCACCGGCGATGAGCCGTGCTCCAGGAACGTGCGAGGAACCTTCAAATGCCAGCGTGTCGAACAGTCCGTCTCCGGTGGTGTCAATAGACCGCCGGCTGTACTTGGAGTTATCCCTGTCACCGGCGAGCAACCCATCATCATCCGAGTAACCGAAGGAAAACCAGACATTACCATCGGCGAAATTATGGCCAACGGTAAGGTCGATGTCCTGCCGCTCGCGATCGCCCTCTGAAGCCTGACCGTATTGAGCATGGACCTGTACGCCTTCGAAGTCGGTCTTGGTGATGATATTGATAACGCCAGCGACGGCGTCCGACCCGTACGCTGCTGATTGGCCGCCGGTCAGTACCTCGATACGCTCGATCATGGTGGTTGGAAGGGTGTTGAGGTCAACGCCATATCCTGCGCCTGCGCCCGTGCCCGACACGTAACGACGTCCATTGAGCAATACCAGCGTTCTCGATGAGCCCAGGTTCCGCAGGGCGGTTGTCTGGATACCACTGGTAGACGGCTCATTCACGTTGGCGCTGGAGCTATCGACCGCAGCAACCGCGGACGGTACTCGCGCGATCAAGTCGCCAATGTTCGTTGCACCGATACCCTCGATCTGTGTTGCATCGACCACGGCAATCGGAGACGACGAAGTGAACGTATCCTTACGAATGTGTGAGCCGGTTACAGTGATCTCTTCGATCGACTCTTCTTGCGCATTCGAAACCTGTGGAGTGATCAGCAGTGTGGCGAGCGCGCCAGACAATGCAATCGCTCTATAAAAGACCTTGGCGTTCATTAATTCTCCCCTCAATTCTGGATAGACTAATTGACACAATGAAGAATAAAAACTTTTTTTGTTTTAGTCAAGAAAAAAAGATATTATTATTTTTCCACTGCTCGTGGCGGCTGATGCCGCTTGTATATTGCAACTAACCGCTTGTTTTGATTGAGGTGTGATCGAGTGAGTACGCAGGGAAATCTCCTTTCAAGCCTGAAGAATAGAGTCGTCGTTTCCTGTCAGCCGGTGCCTGGCGGGCCGATGGATACTACGGCAATCGTCGCCGCGATGGGCCTCGCCGCAGAGTACGGTGGGGCAGCGGGGCTACGTATCGAGGGCATCGCATCGGTCAGTCGGATGAGGACTGTGACTGCACTTCCGATTATCGGGATAGTGAAGCGCGACATCAGTGGCTCCCCGGTCCGGATTACCCCGACTCTCGAAGACGTGGATGCGCTTGTCACGGCGGGCGCTGGCATCATCGCCTACGACGCCACGCAACGAAAACGGCCTGTTCCCACTGCGGAGATTGTGGCCCGTATCCGGGACAAGGGCGCCCTGGCGATGGCCGACTGCGCAAGGATCGAGGACGGGCATCAGGCTTTGGCCGAGGGGGCCGACATTCTGGGCACGACATTGTCCGGCTACGCCTACGGCGAGTTACCGGAGCACGCGCCGCCGGACCTGAACCTGGTGCGGGAGCTCGCCGGTTTGGGCGCATTCGTCATCGCCGAAGGGCGCTTCCGGACACCGGATGAAGCCGCAGAAGCCATACGACACGGAGCCGACTCGATCGTCGTCGGCTCCGCCATCACCCGCATCGAGCATGTAACTGCCTGGTTTTCGGATGCAATAAGGGAAGCAGCGGACGCACCGTGATGCTCGCAGACCACCGCAAGGCGTTATTGTCGCAGGGCTGTGCGGTGGTCCCGGACTATCTGAGCGAAGCCGTCCTGGGTAAGCTCCGCGAACAAAGTGCTCGTGTGCTTGACCAATTACCTCGGCAACATCGTGACGAATACAAGGCTCAGGGAAGCCTGGTAAACCTGGGCGATCACCCCGAGTATTCCCACTTGATCGCATCGCCAGAGCTGCGGAGCTTGGTGCGGCAACTGGGCTTTGCGGACAACCGCTGGCTGGCCGGATATCTCATTAGCAAACCGCCGAACAGCCCTGCCCTGTTTTGGCATCAGGACTGGTGGGGTTGGGATCACGCGATGTCGTATACCACTCGTCTGCCCGGACTCGGTATCATGATTTATCTCGGCAATACTTGTGTGGAGAACGGATGCCTGCGCGTGATACCCGGCTCACATCGTTGCCAACACCGGCTGCACAGTCTGCCGGTTGCGCATGAACAATCGCTGTCTCACGTCGACGACCCCGACGATATTGCCTACCAGTCCGATGAATTGGAGGCAGCAGTTGAGGTCCAGGCCGGCGATGTCGTTGTGATGGATCCCCGATTGCTGCACAGCGCCTACGCAAACAAGACAGACCGTGAGCGCTCCTTGATTACGCTGTGGTACCTGCCGGCGTTCGCAACATTACCCGAATCGATTCAGGCCCGATACGTGCAGATCTTTAATCGGCAGGAACTTGATACCGGCGACGGTGCGGCAGGGAAGCTGCTCGACGGTTGGCCCGAAGAACACCGACAAGCCGTCCAGAATCTAGAGCCGAAGTACAATGGCCGTGCTGAACCTCACGCCTGGAACCGGACGCCTGATCAAAGTCGGATGCTGGCTTCTATGGACGAGTTGGCGGCCAGCTACGTGGCCGCCAAACGCTGACGCTGTGTGGCAATTCAAGACCCCATTTGCGACGTATTCGTTCGCGGCCAGAACGGATTTCACACCTACCGTATTCCCGCATTGCTGAAGCTTGAAAGCGGCACACTCGTCGCATTTTGCGAGG
>Ga0265309_10000417_pt1 | contig 16898 bp, 15 predicted proteins | sample Helome_FD_192492 | JGI IMG/M metagenome (GOLD analysis project Ga0265309, IMG submission 192492) | Marine sediment microbial communities from subtidal zone of North Sea - Hel_20160524 (Illumina Assembly) | ecosystem: Environmental > Aquatic > Marine > Subtidal zone > Sediment ...
CGCGAAATGAGTGGCGAAGACCTGAAGCTGATTCTCGAAGACGTCGCCGACAACCTGTTCAACCTGGATCCTTACTACCAGCAGGGTGGGGACATGGTGCGACTCGGAGGGCTCGATTATTCTATCGAACCGCAGGCACAGGCGGGCGCGCGAATCGCCGACATGCAGCTCGACGATGGCACTCGTATCGATGCGGCAAAGAAATACAAGGTGGCCGGTTGGGCAACGGTGGGCTCGCAGTCGCCGGGAGCGCCGATCTGGGATGTGGTCGCGGACTATCTGCGCCGCGAGGACAGCGCAAGCATCAAGAAAATGAACAGCCCCATCCTGAAAGGCGTATCCGGCAATCCGGGCCTCGCCTGATTCGGCTATATCTCTAGTCTGAATGGCTGCTCAGGATCGAAGAAATATGGCGCGAGGACGTTCAGGTCAAAGTGCTAAAACGTAGATGGGATATCAATTTCCCTAATTGCGCACAACCTTGATTCGATCTTCGCCGGTTAGCGATTCGCCGTTATAGGTTGATGCCTTGAGGATAATCCTGAATTCGCCTTCGCCGACCTTGAAGCCTGTGGTGCGAACATCGCATAACAGATCTTCGTAGCCATCGTCGTTAACATCTGCCTGGCGGCATAAACTTTTATCAGACTTGCCAACCAGCATGACATCGACACCGTTTAGCCTGATCGTGCGCGGATTGATCGCAGTTACATCAAGATCGCCTGATCCGAGAATTGCGACAGGGATAACGCGTCCGGAATTGGCGCGCACAATATTTTCTGGATCAGCGGGTATGATATCGATAGTCATCGCGTTCGGTTCATGTCCGCCAAACAGGTTGCTCGCCCGGGCGATGATCTCAAAGTACCCATCGAATTGCTCTAAATCCGGGCTAGTGACGCCGGTTGCTGCCGCATAGGAAACCCCCGCCCATGTCCAGAGCATGGTCGCAAATATTCGCACCGCCGTTTGCCTGTATCGCACTGTTTTATCCTGATTATTTTCCGCTACCACGTCAGTGGTATTAGTATTAATTGCTATCTGAACGGGATTTTTCAAGTCTGCATCTTGAAAGCAGACATTTTAAATATAGATGTCAGAGGCGACAAACGGCCTGGGCCGTGTGATAACTCTCTCATAACAGTAAAACACAGTTTTCGATCGAAGGGGCTATCAATCGGCGCACGCAGATATCAAACTGATGTGTCCTTTCATCTATGCAGCAGCTTTGTCGGATACTATTATTGGTGCATGCGGATGAATAACTATTGATATGAACGGTGTCTGGAAGCTGTTGATTTTAGGCGTTTGTCTTTATGCCGTAATGGTCGCCTTCGTTTATTACCGGCAGTCGAGCCTCATTTACTACCCGAATATGCCTGGACGGACCCTGGTCGCGACACCAGAACGAATCGGCCTCAAATATCAAGATGTACAATTCGTAACCGAGGATAATATCAACTTGCATGGCTGGTTCATTCCGAACCATGCCGCAAAAGGCACGCTACTTTTTTTTCATGGCAATGCCGGCAACATATCGCACCGCCTGGAGTCCATTGATATCTTTCATCGACTCGAGCTCAACGTTTTCATTATTGATTATCGTGGTTATGGACAAAGCGAGGGTAAAGTCTCGGAACAGGGAACTTACCGCGATGCCGAGGCCGCCTGGGATTACCTGACCCGGACGCGGGGGGTTAACGCAAAACAGGTCATCATCTTTGGTCGATCATTGGGTGCATCAATTGCCAGCTGGCTGGCCAGCAAGCACACCCCGGCCGCGCTAATTATAGAATCCGGCTTTAGCTCGGTACCCTCCGTGGCAAAACGAATTTATCCTTTCTTACCGGTAAGTTGGTTAACTTATTTTAAATATGACACGAAAAATTATGTAAAAAATATTGCCTGCCCGGTTCTGGTTGCGCACAGCAGGAGCGATGACATCATCCCTTTCGATGAAGGTCGTGAAATTTTCGATGCCGCACCCGAACCCAAACATTTTTTAGAGATGCGTGGTGGCCATAATGATGGATTTATGGTCAGTGGCTCGACTTACATCGATGGGCTGAGGTCATTTATCCACGGAAATCTTGAATAGATGGTGATCGACGGTGCAGGATCGGCGCTTCTTAACAAACGCATACATTCAGACAAAATGCCTGCTGCGCGCGCTGTTTGCCACTGATACGAGGTGTTATGAAGCACCAGGAATACTACATTGATTAAGCAGGTCGGAGAGACCGTAATAAATCCAATTCACAAATCCACTTGCCACTGTGGGGCAGTCGAGTTGGAAATTCATTTACCCGAGGGGATAGTCGATCCGCACAGGTGTAATTGCGCAATTTGTCGCCGAAAAGGTGCTATTGTTGCAGCAGTGCCTTTCGCCAGACTAAAGGTTGTTAAAGGTGAGGAGAAATTGAATCTATATCAATTTGACACGAAAGAAGCCGAACACTTTTTCTGTTCGGTATGTGGTATTTACACGCATCACAAACGCCGATCCAATCCAAACCAATATGGAATTAATTTAGCCTGCCTGGAAGGCGTTGACCCTCATCTTATTCAAGGAGTAAAGACATATGATGGAGCCAACAATCACCCATCAGATCGAAGTGCTTTATAACCAGCAAATACAGCCGGACCTGGTTGGCTCCAGGCCGCTGATTTGAGCGCCATGAGCCTTAGAGGAGTCGTTAATGTCTGAGAGAAAGGACTTCGTTCTAACCGATAATGCACGTGTGGCATCGATAAAACTCGGCGACAACGAGGACTCGCCCTGGCATTATCACAATGACGTATTTGAACGAGTCATCTGCCTTTCCGGTTCTATTGAAGTTCAAATGAGTGCGCCTGATTCAACTCAAATTCTTAACCCTGGTGAAATGGCCGAAATAGAACCAAATCGCAGGCATCGCCTGGTAAATTTGCTACGCGATGTCAGTAGCTATTTGCTCGTTCAGAGCGGGCAGTATGACTTTATACCTACCGACTCATAACAAGCCAAGGCAGCGGGATGGCCCCGCGGCCAGCTGCTTTGGGCGTTAGGTTGAAGGAGTAAAATATGCACCTTGATTGGAATACAAATGGCTGGTTCGGGAGTCAACTGGGAGGAACCGCCTGGATTTTGGTGGCAGCAGCGATTGCATTGGGCCATAACACATGGACCGGACTTATTCTTCTAGTGTTATTTCTCATTCCAAACACAGTAGGTTATCTGTTGTGGCGCAAAAAGAAATTCTCCTGCCATGCATCAATCCAGGTTCTTTTTGGACTGATTGGTTTATTCGGATTGATTACAATTTATATTTTAGAGCGTAACCATTTATGGTTAGAAATTCAGAAAGGTGGTTCAATTTCTGCGATAGCGGGTTATTTTTTAATCGCTGCGATCGTTTTAATCTTAATGATAACGTTTTATTTAAGGTTTGGACGTAAACCAGGTGCATCGTCAACCTGACAAACGCGTGCACACTGACTTGCAAACCGCTATGCGCTTTGTAAGCCGGTGATGCGGAGTGTCAGGCGTCCCCCGGTGCTGATTCGAAATTATTGCGACGTTGACATGGGCGAGATCATAGATATCTGGTTCGACGGATGGCATTCAATTGCCCCCGGGCTTGTCCATCCGCATTCGAAACCCGAGTGGCGAGATCGCTGGGTTTCAAGGATCGCTCCAACACACGAAATCGCAGTGGCTGAATCGGATAATGAAATTCTAGGCTTTGTCACGTTTAATCCCGAAACCGCCGAGCTATCTCAACTCTTCACGAGGCTACCTGAACAAAGCCGCGGCGTTGGTAGCGCACTGATAAACTGGGTGAAAAACAGGTGCCATAAGGGAGTTTATCTGTTTACGCTTGAAATCAACTATCGTTCCAGAAAATTCTACGAAAAACATGGTTTTCGAGAGACTGGCTTATCAAGCAATGCGATCAGTGGTCTTCCCACGGTCCGATACGAGTGGCGAGACGCCTGACCAGAGGATGTAGTCCGACAAAGGACCCTCCATCTATGGGCAGTTTCTGTCATTCCGGCGAAAGCCGGAATGCAGTTCACAAACCAACGTGAGACTCGCTCTTTAACACTGGATCCCGCCGGTCCGACGCATCGGGTCTCGGCTCGGGCATCCTGCTTCGCTCTACCGCCTACGTCCCTGTAGGCGAAGTCGGGGGGTGGCAGGTTTCGGAATGAATCCTTATCACTATTATTATTTTTATTCCGGTTACACGCTGGAGACGCTTCCACCCCGGCGCGCATCAGCAATCCCCTGTATACCGCCGCGTGGTGATCCGAATACTGCTTGTACGCCGCCGAAGTACATTGATGGTCCGCTGAAAGGTCTCGGGTTCAGGCCCTGCATCGACACTACCGGCAGGCCGGGCTCAAAAGCAATGGTGCCGGGGTCCGCCGCGAGTTCCACGTGTAATCGCGGGTAGTTGACGGCATCCAGAAGATTCATGTTCCTGCTGGCGAAATTTACCAGCACCTGGGCGATGGCCGTGGTGATGCGGGACGCACCGGGTGATCCGATTGCGACCACGGCTCCATCGTTCCGACGCCGTGCGATGGTGGGCGCCATGTTGGATGCAAGTCGGCTTCCGGGTGCCAGTCCGCCGAGGCCTTTTGTCAGCAGATCGAGTTCACCGAGCGAATTGTTGAGCCAGAAACCGGTGCCTTCAACCATGGCCCCTGACCCGTAACCGGCTGAGGCGGTGACAGCGCAGGCCAGCCCGTCGGAATCGACCGCGGAAATGTGGCTCGTAGAAGGCGCGCTGAGCAAGGTGGGGTCAGCGAGATCGGCCAGCGTCAGCAAGCGTTTCACTGCGTCCGGGAGGGCTTGATGTGCACCATCGAGGTGGCTGGCCCGGTAGCCGAGAACCGCGCGTTGCGCAGTCACCATATGCTGTACCAACTCGTCCGGGTCGTTGCCGGGTCCCAGCCGTTCGAGCATCAGCAGCATGGCAGCGAGGCAAGACCCACCGACGGCAGGGGGTGGATTGGTGGCGACATCCCAGTTTCCGATGCGTGCCCGGACCGGTGTGCGCACCACTGCCTGGTAAGTCTGCAGGTCTTCGATACCGAGCAGGCCCCCGTTCGCTCGCACCCCGACTGCGATCCGCTGGCCCAGTTCGCCGCTGTAAAGAGAAGTTGCGTCGTCGGCAATCGATCTCAGGGTGTCGGCCAGGTGAGGGACCCGCACGATGTCACCTTCGTTCAGAGGGCTGCCGTCCCGGTGGTGCAAGATACGGTAGCTGTCCGGGTGCCACGAGTAGATCGCCGCGTGAGTGAAGCTTAAGTATTCTGCAGCGCCACCGGTGAGCGGAAAACCGCGCTCAGCCCAGTCGATAGCCGGCTCTAGCAAACTGCACCAGGGCAGGCGCCCAAACTGTCGAGAAGCGAGCGCCAATCCCGCAAACCCACCCGGGGTTGCGATCGTGCCGTAGCCGACCCGCTGGCGTGTATCACCGCCATAATCGAATACGACTTCGTGCGTGGCTTCACCAGGGTGTATTCCCTCAAGCCCACGTCCCGGCATCGCTGAATAACCATCGATAACGACAGGTTCATCACCGGGCGGCCAGATGGTGATGAAACAGCCGCAACCGGGTGACATGATCCCGGTGTCGGTACAGATGGAAACGACGGCAGCCGTGATCGCGGCATCGACCGCGTTCCCACCCAGTTGTGTAACTGTCGTGCCGGCTTCAGCCGTTATCTGGCTACCGGCGGCAATCGTGACCTTAGTCATCGTTTATCTTAGGTAGGCTTGACAAAATTATTATTCCAACTGGTTTCTCAAAGCCAGTATGATGGCCCGGGCTGCAGGCCGCGTTGATCTGGCTCAATTCAATATAAAATCAGGATGTTAAGCTTTTCGAATGGGCGAGCACCAGGTGCATGACACATCGGATGAGCAGCGTACGCGGGCTTTTGTTCGCGCGATGCTCAATGACATACGGGCGCTGGAGGTTATGATTGAACAAGACCTGATCGAGCGCGATGTACGCCGCGTGGGTGTCGAGCAGGAAATGTATATCGTCGACGCCGACGGTTATCCTGCCCCCATCTCCGACCAGCTACTGAATCGTCTCGCCGACGAACGTTTTACCACTGAACTGGCGCGCTTTAATCTCGAAGCGAATCTGGACCCAGAACCCATTGGCGGGGACTTTCTGCGAACCATGGAGCGCAGCCTCGACGAAGTGCTGAAACAAGCGAATAGCGCCGCCAATAGTGTCGACGCACATATTGTACTTACCGGTATCTTGCCCACCCTTCGAGACGAAGATGTCTCGCTCGCTAACCTGACGCCCGAAGTTCGCTACCATTGCCTGAACGATACCTGTATGGCGGCGCGTGGCGGCACGCTCAAGCTGGATATTGACGGTGTGGACCACTTCGAGTTCAGTCATGATTGTGCCGTTATTGAGGGCGCTAGCACGAGTTTTCAGTTCCATCTGCAGGTGGCTCCCGATGAGGCCGGGGAATTGTACAATCTCGCCCAGTTAATCACCGCACCGGTACTTGCGGTAGCGGCAAACGCACCCGTCTTGCTCAACAGACGGCTGTGGCACGAGACTCGCGTGGCCTTGTTCGAGCGCACTTTTGAATATCGCTCGGCAACGGAGTTTGCGCGAAACGTTCCCACCCGTGTCGGGTTCGGAGAAGCCTGGATTGGTGACTCAGCCCTCGATATCTTCCGCGAGAACGCGATGCGCCATCATGTCATCATGGTCAGCGATCCCATCGACGATTCCTTGCAGGTGCTGCGCGACGGGAGGATTCCGGAACTGAGTGCACTGTCGCTGCACAACGGCACCGTGTGGCGCTGGAACCGACTCTGCTACGGGATCACCGATGGTAAGCCACACCTTCGCATCGAGAATCGTGCCCTGCCGGCTGGCCCGACAATCATTGACCAGGTTGCGAACGCAGCCCTGTTCTACGGGCTGATGCGGGGGCTCGAGAAGGATGCCGCGCAGGTTCCTCAGCGCATGGCCTTCGAGGATGCCAGGTTTAATCTATTCGCGGCAGCCCAGCACGGGCTCGATGCTCGCTTTAACTGGCTCGACGGATGTCGGCTGGGGGCACGTGAACTGCTGCAGCAGCAACTAATCCCGATTGCGCGCAGCGGGCTCGAGGCACTGCAAGTGCCGGGGGCGGATATCGACTACTACCTCGACATTATTCAGGCTCGCACTGACAGTGGGCGCACCGGCGCCAGGTGGTTGCTGGACAGCCTGGAAAATGTGCCCGTGGAGATGCGTGCGGTAATGTGCACAGATGCTGTGCAAATAATGCGCGAACGTCAGGGCAGCGCGCTTCCTGTGCACGCCTGGGAGCTGATCGCGCCAGACACCGGAGCCGACAAAATGAAGACCAACGGGAAAGTGAGCGATGTAATGACCACAAACCTCTTCACAGTGCGCCCGGAAGACCTGGTAGACCTGGCCACCAGCACGATGGAATGGCGCCACGTGCGGCATGTCCCCGTAGAGAACGCAGCCGGCGAGCTGGTCGGGTTATTGTCGACGCGCGAACTGTTGCGCCTGCATTCCGCTGAATCCGGGGAGCAGGATCAGCCTATTCCGGTCGCGAAGGTCATGCAGCCCAATCCGCTTACTATTTCTCCGGACCTGCCACTGTCCGAAGCGTTTGTACGGATGCTCGAAAGTGATACCGGTTGCCTGCTGGTTACCGCTCGGGGCCAGTTACTGGGCATTGTTACCGAGCGTGATTTACTGGAAGCCGCGGTGGCACTAGTGACAGGTGGCCGAAAATAACTAAAGGGGTCGGTGACAACTGATTATCATTCCCATTTATCAAGTCAACCCAATAATATATTCCAGCAGGTCGAAGACCTTTTAAATGGGCTGTTATACGTCTTTATGAAAACGAGCTAAGGGATAAATGGGGACAGGTTTATTTTTTTGTTAATCTCTCTAGACTTTCAAGTTGACTATAAATAAATCTTTCCCGGTTTTCACTCTTTGGCATAGAACGCTCTCTCGCGCAAAAATCTAACGGGCAATATAGATGGAAAACAGTGTCAGAGAGCAATTGCTACCAATATTTAGAGTTAATTGCCCTCTGCCCCCGTTTTGCAGATTTTATTGAGCTGCGAATGCGGTATCGATTTCCGATTTGTACGCCTCCAGTTCATAGTCATTGCCATACAGGATCGTACTCCAATGTCTTGTCAGGCTTGCCTGGTGCACGGCTTCACGTATCTCTTCCTGACTCGCGCCGGCGGCCTTGGCTGCCTTAATATGGTAGTAAACACAATACTGACAGGGTATCTGTGCCGCGACAGCCAAACCTATCAGTTCGCGGGTCTTAGATGGCAGCGCCGTGTTTTCGTTCAAGTCAGTGCTCTTCATCATTTCCCATCCAGCCGCTCTCGCGCTTTCCGGGTATAACTGTAGTTCAGTCGGGACGCCGCCAATCATTTTATTCATTTCGGCTATTGCTGCTTCGGATGAGGGCGAATCTGCAGCCCCGGCAATTCTGGTAGCAAGTACTATTCCGCATATCGTCAAAATAAAAATACTGGTTATGGAATGTGGTAATTTTCTCATAGCATTTATTCTATTCATGACTATTCCCTCAGTTAGTTGTTTGTACAATAAGTACAAACGCCATGTTACTCGCACAACAATCCTGGATAATCGATTGTCTTTATGTCCATCAAACGTTTATAAAAAGCATATATTGGATTTTCCAGCGCCGAACATCTTTCCAGGGCGCTAAACAGACTCTGAAATAACTCTGGTTGGAGGCAACTTCCTGCCATAAGCGGGCATTTCACATCGCACTTGGATTTGGCTGTTCTATACTTTCCACTAATAATTACTAAGACACCGCTAGCATCATAAATATGCTGTAAACGCATAATTGAGTAAATATGAAATCATTTGCAAAATTATTTTTCCTCTCGCTGCTTTGGTGTTTGAACTTTTCGGTACTGGCACAAGAATATGACGCTAGTAGCAATGTTTATCGCAGCTCCTGGGCTGATGGAACCTGGAACGGGGATCATAAATTCAGAAATGTTTACTGCGTTGTTTTCCCTCAACCAAAGCAGGCGCTCGAGAAAATTGAAGTGTTCTATAACAATAATGCTATTCACCTAACGAGGGTCACTTACTCCGGGGAAATTATGGCAAACATTGTGGTCTCATCTGTATCTGAGGGCAGGACAGTGGGACAAGAGATAAACAACCTCCTGAATATCGAACGTAGGCTCGAAAAAGCATACCAACATGATTTCAATATTGAAGTGTTGCGCTCGGTATTCGGCCCTGCTATCCAGCTGCAAATCAAGGACGTTGCCCCGGCAGGCAATGAAGCGCCGTTTCCATTAGTTCGTCCAATATTCAGACCGGCGAAACCCCCCATAGAATCAATGTCCATACATAGATTGTTCGTTCGCCTTCCCGATAGATATGAAATTGCCATTTTTCAAATGGCCCCCGATAATGCAAACTCAAAAACAGAAGCCGAGATGGAACTCCAGCTCATACAAATGGCTGATGACATTGTTTCTTCGCTAAATAAATGCTCGAAACAATTATGACAAAAATTTTCACAGCCCAACCCCGCGCTAAAAAACGCATGCAGTCGGATCAAAATGCCCGCTACGCGCGCACTTTGCCGCTAATGCTGGACGTTAGAAGGCAAGACAATGTTCTATAAATGGAGAAAACGTAAAAATCTGAAACGTATTATTAAAACTCTTCCTGGAGAATTAGCGGCAAGATATGGCATAAGTGACTATTACACCTCTGGGCAAGTTAATAAAACACTAGAAGCAAAAGCCTACTCTGAAGAGTTTGCAAATTATGCACAGGTAATTTTTATTGAACCTGATGAATGTGTACCCAATCTGATGCCTAAAGAAACTTACGAAATTATAAGAGCCGAAATCGCAAATAAGTATTTTGGTGGGGATTTGGGTTTTGTTGCAAAGCCTCTCTCAAGGCGAAGTGTTGGCAACACTGGTCATAGCACCTTTGGAAACGTAAGCGAGGCATTAGGTACACGTGGTAGATAAATTGCCTTCTAACAGATGCATGCAGTCGGACCCAGCAAAGCTGGAACGCTGAGGGTCGGTTTTTGCCGTTCATCAAAAAAAACCTGGGTGTCCGCTTTGTGTCGATCAGAAGCTGCGCGCCGGGGCCATTTCGAGACGAAATACTCTTCGACCGGCGCGGCGGCACGGTGTTTGTATTCGACGTACATGGAATGGAGCAAGTAACACATTAATTTAAAAGTGTTTATTGATCTATTGGAAGCGGCGAGTAAGGACTAAATAAGCAAGATGTATTCCAGCTACCTAATATTTGCTCCCCAATAAACGTTTTGGGCTGCTTACTCGAATCAAAATAGAAAAACGATACAATTTGATACGTCCATTTGTTTCAGTTTGCAAAAATTCCCTACTTATGACTCCGGTTAATTTCTGGGAGGATTACCCCACCATAAACTGAAAAATCGTACAAAAAGAAACCTGGCAAAACCTTTCATGAAACTTTCGAAGCCTGGGGCATTGTCGCAGCTAAAGGATTTAAGAAGAATTGACGCAAACTCTCCAAAAGCAAACAAATAGAAATATGTCTCTATAAAGAAATTAGGGATGCGCAAAGCCAGATATTTTAGTGGATTATAAAATGGTCATAAAATCCGTTACAGGTCGTTAATCGCCGCTGGTTCATCGAGTTTGAGCGTTGGCTTTCTCCAAAGGGAATGCTCTTAAAACTCTGGTAGGAGGCAATCTTCGACCAACAAGAGATGCTCGGCAGGAATAATTAGGTTAACTGTCACACTGATTTTATTCTTTATTATTTGCGATAGAGTTTGACGGTTCCTAGAAGAGAAAGAACCGCTTATACTCGCCTGTAATGAGAGCTCGAAAAGAAGTGAGAAGGGGCATTAACGATGTATAACAGTGAAATTCTAGTTACGACTGATATAGTATCGGAAACCACATGCCCCTAGCGTTTAAATTTATCTTCAGTCCCCTCTATTTTCTGTGAACCGATAGACACTAAACTGAGATTCCCGCTGATCAGACGCTCAACTTAAGGATAGGTGCGACGATTTACCGCCAACAACAGCTATTCGCGAAGCAGTGCATGAACGACTCTGAAGTGCCCAAAGGTGTCAACCTTTTTTGATGTCATGCAGCTATCACCCAAGGCAGTCTGCCGTTTTCTCTTTTCGATAAATTCTGATTGCCAAAATAGTCTATCGCTTTAGTTTTTCTTAAAGATAATTTGGCTAAGCTGGGTGAGTTATCGCATACACATCTCCTGGAAGGTTTATACTTGGAGATTACGGATCGTGAGAAATCGTATATGAGTAGCAGTTTGAGCAAGGAATGGGGACTAACTGATGGTCAGTCTTATATCATAAGCAGAAAAGGGGCTGTCTGTATGGAAGGCCATATTTATATAAGTTCCCCCACTGTCAGCAGACCACATGCCGAGCTGAAAATTAAAAATGGAAGGGTCTACCTTCGCGACCTAGGTTCGACCAATGGCATCTATATTGTGGATAATGATTGCCTGACCAGATTCGAAGAAGGATATGTGAAGCCCAATCAGCCCATGATGATAGGTAAAGTCCCGTGTACGATTCAAAGCCTGATAGCGATTGCTGGCGTCTATTCTGCCCCAGAAGATAAAACTCCTGATTTTGACGATACTCAAAAAATAGAGATTCCAATACCTAAACCGGTTAAAAAAAATGAAACCGGTTAAAAACTGGATTTAGTCTTAGTATTTTTTTAGTTGATTTGCCTCAATAAAACCTCTAAACACTCAATCATTACCCCTTTTCGCCAACCAATTCAGTTGATTTTCAGTCGCCAGGTAGTCGATAACCTGCCGCTACTTTCGCAGATTCAATGATCGGTTAGTTCCGACCCTTGACCTTTACAGTGATCTGACTGAGGGTCGGTTATGGCCGCTGATTTTTGGATTTCGAGCTCCTTTTTTCCCAAAAGGAGACGCTGAAACGCATGTGCCGAGCTTCTCGGTTCGGCCAACAGCGGTCACTCGATGAAATAATTATTCCTGCTATCCTAAGGTTCTTTAAAATGGTTTCGAACCAGCTTTACCCGGAGCAACCCTTGAATATTAGCGGTCGTGCATCAGTACTGATTATCTTGCCAGTTTTTGTATGGCTGTTATTGTGGCAAGTACCTGTTCTTGCGGATTCGCACAATTCAGTCAAAAGGGTGCCAGCCGAATGGGAACTCCAAGAAGCAATCTGGTTGCAATGGCCGGGCCGTTGGGAAAAGGCTTACGAAACAGCATTTGCAAAAATTTCCAAAGTGATTGCCGATTATCAAAAGCTACATATTCTGTACAGCACGAAACAGATCAGGCAGCAAGCCAGAAAAGCAATCTCGGATGTGGGGGGAAATCCAAATCACGAAAACATAGTTTGGCATAACATCGCTAACGACAGTGCCTGGATGCGGGATAATGGCCCCGTCTACGTTGAAGAGATGGGTGAAATAAAATTGCAGAACTGGAGTTTCGATGCCTGGGGAGGAGCATTCGGCATAGACATCCCTTATCAATTTGACGACCAGGTACCCGCAGCGGAGGGGTCCTATCTAAATCTGACTGTCGAGGATATTGATATTGTTCATGAACGCGGGAATCTCGAGTTTAACGGTATCGATTCGGTCATTCTCAACTGGAGCGTACTCGGAGATCCAAAAAGAAATCCGGGCTATAGCAAAGAAAAGGCGAAAGCCGATCTCAAGATACACTTTGGTGTTTCAAAGGTCGTTTTTGTTGAAGGGGTACCAAAAGGCGATTTGACAAATGGCCACATAGACGGGATAGCCCGATTTATAAATCGTACCACGGTCGTCGTTCCTGACTGTACTCTTGCTTCAAAGTGTCAACCCAACGATGGTCTCGATGATGCAGTCTATGACGGGGCAGCCGCGTCAATAATGGCCGCCGGTTTTACAGTGATTCGTGACCCAATTGAAGGGATTGCCATTTATGATAATCAAGAATTTGATACAAACTACATGAACTGGATGGTTGGAAATGGTTTCGTCATCGCTGCGGGATTTGATAATCCGCAGATTGATATGGCGGCTAAAAGACGATTGGAAAAATATTTTCCGGGTCGCGACATCCATATTATTGAGATGCTGGAATCCTGGGCGGCTGGTGGCGGGGTGCATTGTCACACTAACGATCAACCAGCGCTGCGGGTGAAATCGAGTTTATGAGAACTGCGAACATCAGTACTGCTGAAGAACACGCCTGCAAGAGCTAATACTATGGCTGCATATAAACGCACCTGGAAAAATTACGGATAGCTCGCCCGTTGGCGGACGCTGGCATAAATAATCCAGGCTTCAGAAAACGGCCAGAAGCGGACCTTTGTACCGCCTTTAATAAGTGCTATTTACCATTTCCCCTGCAAGGGTAATTCTAATTTTGCTACTTGTTTAGTTAAACGTTTAACTTTATTATAGTTTAATAATTAACTACTTTCTGCAGGTAACTACCATGCACAGAAGGAAATTCTTAAAAATAGTGGGTTCTACGGGGGTTATCCTTGCAACTACAGGTGTGGGAATTGGGACCTTTATCACTACACGAACCCCGAAGACCGCGCTATTACCGTGGAAACAAGCCGGCTCACAATATACAGATCCGATGCGTAGAGCCTTGTCCTATGCGATCCTGGCACCGAACCCGCACAATCGTCAGCCCTGGATGGTTGACCTTCAGAGTTCAACCGAGGCCGTGTTGACTTGTGATTTGCAGCGCCTGCTGCCCGATACCGATCCGTTCAGTCGTCAAATTATTATCGGTTTGGGGTGCTTTCTTGAGCTGTTCGCACAGGCCGCAAACTATAGCGGTTATCGTGCACAAATCACGTTATTCCCTGAGGGTGAACCGGGCGAACAGCTCAATGAACAACCGGTTGCGCGGTTAACACTCATAGAAGATTCGCAGATAGTGCCGGACCCCTTGTTCGTACACGCACTTAACCGTCGTACTAACCGCAACCCTTATGACATGGAGCGAAGTATTACCCAGAATGACCTGACCGAAATCACCATGGTGGCCGGCTCCAACGTTAGTGCAGGTGGTGTAGTACAGGGAAAGCAGTTGCAGGACTTACGAGATCTCACTCGTGATGCGCTGCGTGATGAAATTCTGGACCCCCAGGCATTCCGGGAAAGCGTCGATCTGATGCGCATCGGTCGTGCTGAAATCGAGGCTAATCCCGATGGGATATCGCTGGGTGGCGCATTTCTCGAGACTTTGAGCCTTGTGGGTTTATTAAACCGAAAAGAACTTGCAGATCCTGGTTCCAGTGCCTTTCAGGTCGGCCTGGATATGGTTGATGATCAGGCGTTGACCTCAATGGGATTTGTATGGATCAATACCCGGAGTAATGGTCGACGCGAGCAGATTGCGGCCGGCCGCAGCTACCTGCGTATTGCCTTACGCGTCACGAGCCTGGGTCTAGCTATGCAACCGATGAGTCAGGCTTTGCAGGAATACCCGGCGATGCAAACTTACTACAAAAAAATACATTCGATGCTGACCGATGGCACTGAAGAGCGCGTACAGATGTTGGCTCGATTGGGATATGCCACAAAGATTGCGCCTTCTCCGCGATGGGCGCTATCAACCAGGACAAGGGCTAGCTGATGTCTGAAAATAACCAGGACCCACTGATACTCCGATTTTTTACTGAGATTGGCATCATCGAACAATTGGCCCGCGCCAAGCTTGAGCGTGCGTTACCCGAAGGAATGAAAATTTCACAGTTCGCCGTGCTCAACCATTTAGCGCGACTGCATGGTAAATGGACCCCTGCAAGACTGGCCAGCGCATTTCAGGTAACCAAAGCTGCAATGACTAACACGCTACAACGTCTTGAATCGCGTGGCCTGATAAAGATTGAAGCTGATCCCAGCGATGGTCGAGGAAAGCTAATAAGTCTATGCGCGGCGGGACGAAATATGCGCGAGAAATGCATTGCCAAAATCGGCCCATTACTTGCCGATCTGGAAAAGGAGTTTGATGCGCAAAAATTTGTTATCGCTCTACCGTTTCTCGAAGAGATACGAAGTTATCTGGATGAACATCGTTAAACATTTGTGTTTTACGGTGCCCTTTAATTTGACTGGTGCGCAGGGATGACAACGGGTATGTCTTTCAAGGGTACTAGCTGGTAGAGGAGCCGGGGTGACCCGCTCCTCTACCAGCTAGTACCTTATTTCTGGATGGGCACTAGTTCGTTTCAATAACCATATCAACGCGGCCGCCACGACGTGGATCTGTACATTTCCCATGAACATAACGTCCATTTGCTGAGAAGGGTCCTGAAACACCAATATTGATAAAATCACCAATAATAAATTGATCAATAACACCCGTGGTAATCGAAGCATCCATTAATTGTTGTCGGTACTGACGCTTTTCTTCACGACTGGCATGGGATAAATCTTTCTTGCTTTCGTCATTCCACCACATTAAATATAGGTTGACCTCTTGCGCCTCGTCTATAAAGAAAATATCGTTTCCATTATAATGTTTAGACAACTCTCCCGTTTCATCCGCCAAACATTTTTCAAAACTATCAATACATTCTACAACGGAATCTGGCGCTAATAACCAACCATTTTGAGCAAACCCAGATGCATAACCGAGGCGAGGATTATATTTTGTTGGATTAAATACCTGGGGACGTGTAACTCGAATACCGTATCCCTCTGGCAATTTTTGTCTCACTTCTTTCGGAAGTTTCCCCGCTTTTGATATTGGAATAAATATTGGTTTTCCGCTTCTAGCATCAAGCATATCTAATGGGCCGGCGTAAGCAAAGGTAACGAATGAATTAAGAGTCTCTTTACACGCGGGTACTTGCGGGGCTCCAACAATAGGCTGCTCCCTAAATACTGGATCGTATTTATAGATTCCCCAATCAACATCTTTTGGCCCGGTGAGTGTACTAAAAAGCACGCTGCTTTCACGTGGTCGAGGCGCACCAGGCAATAAGGCGCAATTATATTCTCCATCTGGATAATCGGACGCAGCAGGATCACCTGGTTGCCCTAAGTCAACGCATTGGCCAGGCAAATTTATCACGGAACCATCTTGCGGATTTGAAATACTCCTTGGGCATTGAAACGGATCTGGATTCATTGGTGAACAAGGAATATATCCCTCTTCCAATTCCTGACCAAGGGTTGTTGGATCGGGTGCTGGAACACGAGAAATTTCGATGATATCGACAGGATACTCGAAGCTCCAATCATCTTGAGATGTAAAAGCGCAGAAAAAATTAGGCGGTACATTCCCTTCGCCCAAATAGATATTCGCAGATCCTGCCTTAGGATCTGTCGGCCCAAAAGCGGTAATATCGCAAGCCCCTCGCACAGGCTCAGCAAACCCGTTTTTCACAAAGTGATTATCATTTCTTACGCGCTCACCTTCGTATGCGGGTAAGTGCGCATTTACCGATGCACTTATCAGCCCCATAAGAAATACATTCAACCACCTATTTAACATGATATTCTTCAACATCGTGCGCCTCTAAATCTTTATGAATTGTTTTTTTATAATACCACTACTGGCCGTTTACAGTCACAAATCTGATTGTGAAAGCTTTCACGATGGCCGTCGCAAGCAGAAAATGTGAACCTGGATTAATCCTTCATTCTGATCAGGGTACTGACAAGTTGTGCGCCACGAGGCGCTGTGTTTGCTAACGGCTGCAAGTGCCGCCCAAGAAGCGGGGACCCACCGCACTTGGTATCGAGTCTTGAGCTGGTATGGGTAACTGTACTGGTTAAGCGTAGGCAGAGAGGTGATAGGCCGTAAGCCTTCGGGCTGAAG
>Ga0265309_10000418_pt1 | contig 16877 bp, 11 predicted proteins | sample Helome_FD_192492 | JGI IMG/M metagenome (GOLD analysis project Ga0265309, IMG submission 192492) | Marine sediment microbial communities from subtidal zone of North Sea - Hel_20160524 (Illumina Assembly) | ecosystem: Environmental > Aquatic > Marine > Subtidal zone > Sediment ...
CTTTATTATGAACTTGAAAAGCTCTGGGGCGAAGAACTCGCGGTTGAGGATGCAGATTCAGCTCATTAATGTCGCGCAAAAATTACCTGCGTGGGTTGACCTGGCCTGTAATGATTACCTCAAACGCCTGCCGCGTGAAGTGTCCCTGCAACTGGTAACCATACCGCTACCATCGCGTAAGTCGAAACAGTCTCCAGCACGCCAGCAACAACGCGAATCCGAATTGATTCTGGGAAAAATAGGGGCGGGTAGTTTGAATATTGCGCTTGATGAACGGGGTGAACAATGGTCAAGCGCCGACTGGTCCAAAAGCCTGCAACGCTGGATGTTTGAGTTTCCACGGGTAAACCTGGTGATCGGTGGACCCGACGGGCTGTCTCAGGATTGTATCAAGGCCTGTCAGTACCGGGTTTCCCTGGGCAGAATGACGATGCCGCATGCACTGGTCAAAGTTGTACTGGTAGAGCAGTTATACCGCGCCTGGACGATCCTGCAAGGTCACCCATATCATCGCGAATAGGCGACCCTGGCCTGCATTCAGGCTATCATGCCAGTATGATTTATCTTGCTTCAAGATCTCCCCGCCGTGCCGAATTGTTGCATCAGATCGGGGTCGAGTTTGTAGTACATGACATCGATATCGACGAGTCCCGATCGCCCGCGGAATCGCCAGCCGAATATGTATGTCGCATGGCTACCAGCAAGGCCCGGATTGCCGCCGAACAAATCGCCGGGCGGCAACCGTCATGCGTCGTGCTGGCGGCAGATACTACTATCGCGATTGATGATGATATTATTGGCAAACCTGCTGATCGAAACCAGTGCCGCTGTATACTGGAACAACTGTCTGCCAGGCAACACCTGGTTTTAACGGCCGTCGCGTTAGCTGCACAGGGCGATATTGCATTGCGCCTGACCCGGAGTCGGGTAAGTTTCAGATCTTTAGCTGCGCAGGAGATAGCGTCCTATTGCGCGACTGCGGAGCCCATGGACAAGGCGGGTGCGTATGCGATTCAGGGCAAGGCAGCTATGTTTATCGACCACCTTGAAGGCAGTTACTCGGCGGTAATGGGGCTGCCGCTTTTCGAGACCGCCGAGCTGTTGCGCAACGCTAAAATCAAACTGTTTTAATTATGATTATAAATGAAGAAATACTGGTCAATATAACTCCCCAGGAAACCAGGGTTGCGATTGTCGAAAATGGAGCGCTGCAGGAAGTCAGTATCGAACGCCAACGCAGTCGCGGAATCGTCGGCAATATTTACAAGGGTCGGGTTAACCGGGTGCTTCCCGGGATGGAAGCGGCTTTTGTCGATATCGGGCTGGAAAAGGCTGGATTCCTGCACGTGTCGGATATTGATCTCGTTGATGAAAGCGGGCCAGACGAGGAAAGCGTCACTCGAGTCGCGATCAACGACCTGTTGCATGAAGGCAAGAATTTACTGGTACAGGTGGTTAAGGATCCGATGGGTACCAAGGGGGCGCGTTTGACAACCAGTATATCGGTGCCTTCGCGTTACCTGGTATACATGCCCAACTCGTCGACCGTGGGGATATCGGTCAAGATTGAAGACGAGATTGAGCGCGAGCGCCTCAAAAACCTGCTTGAAACCTGCCGCAGCGAAAACCAGTTGGGTGGTTGTATTATTCGCACGGCGGCGGAGGGTGTTGATGAAGCGGAGTTGCGACGTGACATCAGTTTTCTTTCCAAGCTGTGGGCCTCGTTACTCGAAAGTGTCGATCAGGTGCCGGCAGGAAGCGTAATACACGAAGATCTGCCCTTGTCGATACGGACCTTGCGCGACATGGTTGGCGTCGATACCACGCTGGTGAAAGTCGATTCGCGTGAGACATTCCAGAAGATGACAAAATTTGCGACGCGCTACATCCCCGATCTGCCGTGCAAGATCGAGCACTATCCGGGCGAACGCCCCCTGTTTGATCTATATAATATCGATGATGAATTGCAACGTGCATTGGCGCGACAGGTTAGCCTGAAATCCGGTGGTTACCTGATTATCGACCAAACCGAAGCAATGACTACGATTGATATTAATACCGGAGCATTTGTCGGTCATCAAAACCTGGAAGAAACCATCTTCAAAACCAATATGGAAGCATCGCAGGCGCTAGCGCGCCAACTCAGACTGCGCAACCTGGGAGGTATAATCATCATCGATTTTATCGATATGGAGCACGAGAATCATAAGCGGCAGGTTCTGAAGTCGCTTGAAAAATACCTGGCTAAAGACCATGCCAAGACCCAGGTGTGCGAGGTATCACCCCTCGGACTGGTGGAAATGACGCGCAAGCGCACCCGCGAAAGTCTCGAGCATGTGCTCTGTGAGCCCTGCAAAACCTGCCATGGACGCGGTTCGCTAAAGACTACCGAAACGGTCTGCTATGAAATATTTCGAGAAATCCTGCGTGAAGCCAGGTTTTACGACGAAGCACAGCAGTTGCTGGTAATGGCAAATCAGGATGTGGTCGACCGTTTACTGGACGAGGAGGCCGCTAATTTGGCTGAACTGGAAACCTTTATCAAGATTCCGGTCAAACTACAGGTAGAGGTGCATTTGTCTCAGGAATCCTATGACGTGGTGCCAGTATAAAAATTCCAGGTTGGTGAAATGGGTCTGTTAGCAAGGATCAGCCTTGATTTACTCGTCGTTGCGGTTGTTCTGCTGGCGATAATCATGGGTGGCTTGCGCCTTGCGATAGTCAATATCGATTATTTCAAACCCGAAATCGACTACCTGCTGGCGCGTGACGTCAGCAAGGGCGTCGTGTTTTCGGGATTCAGTGGTGCCATGAATCGCTTCAATCCGGTTCTGCGTATCGATAACGTTTCCATTAACCTGCCCGACAGGTCACAGCCGCTGTTTATCGACCGACTTGCGGTGGAGTTTGACTTCTGGGCCAGCCTGCGCGAATGGGCGCCAGTTGTGCTGGAGATTTCGGGTCAGCTGGAAAAGCTCGAATTGATCAAGGACGAATCGGGTCGATGGTGGACTCATGAACTCGAACTTGGTCTGGGTGACGATGAAACTGTTATGCCGGGGTTTGCGCGGGCTTTGCAACTGGCGCCGCGCTATCTTAAGCTCGATCTGCGTCGTTTAATTATTCAGGATCGACAAGCGCAAACCAGCTATCAAATCGACGGTGTCAGCGCGCAAATCAATCATCGCAATGATCAGTTTCATACGCAGTTCAGCGCAGTGCTTCCGGATGAGCTTGGACGCAGGGTTTTAATCAAGTCGGTACTGGATCCAGCGCGTAGTGAGATTTATATCGATTCTTCAGATTTGCAGTTATCCCGCATCGCCGGGTTGCTTGGCCTCGATACCTGGGGTTTACAGCAGGGAGCACTCGATGGCGAAGTCTGGTTAAGCATGTCGGGCTATCATGTCATCGCGGTTAATGGGAATTTACTACTCAAGCAGGGCCTGCTGCAGTCGTCGCCGGAGAAAACTCCGCTGGCGGTCGATTATCATGCTCGTTTCAACGCTATTAATCGAAAATCCAGTTGGCGTATTACGAACCGGGTGGAACGCCTGGAAATAAATGGTGACAATGTTCCAGGATTCCGAGCGCAGTTCGAGGTTACCGCCGGGCCTGAATATCCCCTTGTTTCAGCATGGATAGACCGGCTGCAAGTTTCCAGTTTACCCGTGATCGCTGGTCAGTGGCTGCCGGAAAATATCGATCGACAAATCGCAAATGGGAAGCTCCAGGGCGTACTGCAGAACCTCATGCTCGGAATAGACCTGCAGCGACCCGGCGATTTCAGACTAAGCGGTCAGGCGCTACAGGTCAGTAACGAGGCTTTCGGGGGCTACCCCGGTGTGACAAATCTGAATGCTGAATTTCTACTGGGGAATAATCGACTGCAGGCCAGGTTGTATGGTGAAGCGGTCAGGCTGGATTTTGATGATCAGTTCGAAGCGCCGTTTGAGTTTGAATCCCTGCAACTGGAGGTGACAGCAAACAGATTAGAATCGGGTGACCTGGTGCTTTCCGCAGATAATATTCTGGCGCACAACCAGGATATCAGGGCCACTGGCCGAATGTGGCTGGTCGCCGATCAGGCTGAGCAACCCTTTGTATTCATGCGCGCTAATTTTACGGAAACCGATGCCAGCAGTACGCATAAGTATCTGCCGCTCCAGGCCCTGTCTGCGGAGACACTGGGATGGCTGCGGCGTGGTATAAAAAAGGGTTTCGTACCCAGGGGTGATTTTCAGTTACATGGCAGATTACGCGATGTTCGCGAATTGGCGCGTGACCGGGCGGGGGAGATGTTTGTAGATTTCGATGTCGAAGACACCGACGTGTTTTTTGCCCCCGGATGGTTAGCGCTTAGAAATGGTAATGGAAAAATGTTATTCCATAATTCCGGGTTCAAATTTGATCTGGGTCGGGTCAGCTATGAAAAACTCGATGAGGTACAGGCCACCGGGGTAATTGCCGATTTTGATAAAGCCGAGCTCGCACTTGAGATTCGTACGCAGGTGCCAACTGCAGACGCGGTACGCGTCTGGATCGGTTCACCGGTAGGCGAAGACTACAGCGACATTGTCAGTAACCTGCATGATCTTGGGGGTCAGGTTAGCGCAAAAATCGATTTGCTAATACCATTGAGCGACGAGCTTGCAGAAGAGCGGGTCAAGGTCGCTTTAGATTTCGACAATGCGCGTGTCAGTGCGAAAAACTGGGGGCTGGAGTTGGGCGGGATAAATGGCCGGCTGTTGATAACCGAGGATGCGCTACTAGCCAGAGATATCAGTGCGAGATATTTTGATGACCCGGTCACACTCGACATCAGTACGGAAAAACCGAGTGGCGATACGCTGGTCAACGCGCGTGGATCGGTCGAGTCCAGAAACCTGCTCAATCAGCTACCGGATGAGTTGACCCGGTACGTAGCTGGCAATAGTGACTGGCAGGTCAGATTGAAGTTTGCCAGTGAGACAGCACCCGCCGAACAGGCCTTTTTACAAATTAAAGCCGCCAGCAATTTGCAGGCTACGACGCTTGCCCTGCCGCGGCCATTGGCTAAACCGTCAACGGATGTCTCTCAACTTTCTGCGGATATTGATTTTTACCCCCAGCGCATCCTGTTTCAGTTTAGTCTGGGCAGCGAGTTGCTTGGCCGGGGTGAACTGGTCGCGGAGGATGCTCAGGAATTCGAACTGGACGCGCTCGACCTGGCTTTATCGACACCTCTTGACGCGACGCAGCGACGGGGTATGAATCTTTATGGTGCGGCAGGCGAGATTGACGTGGGTGGCTGGATCGAGGTCATCGCTGCTTCTGAAAGTACCGGTTCGACCCTGCTGAGCACGGTTGATCTCGATTTCAAGCAGGCTTTTGCATTTGGCCGTACTCTCGAAAAGGTGAAATTTGAGCTGCATCAGGAGGACGGACGCTTGCTGGGACTGGTCGAATCGAACCTGGTCAAGGGCAATTTCGATGCGCCCCTGCTACCCACCCCTGAGGATCCGGTGGCCGTCGAACTGGAATACCTGAGACTGTATAAACTGGAGCAGGAAACGGATTACGGCGCGATGCTGCCGAGTGATCTGTTCGATTTTCGTCTCCGCAGCCAGTCTTTGGTGTACAACGATATGCAGTTTAATGACTTGCTGGTTGATGGTAGACCCGTCGAAAATACGCTCTATATCGATAATTTGGGTTTGCGTCGCGAAAAAATAATCCTGACCGGCAAGGCGCAGTGGGATTACGATGTTGCCAGCAGTTCCCATCTTTCCAGTCTTACCATCGAAGCCAGGGGTAAGGAATTTGGCCAGGCCATCGCCGACCTCGGTTTCGGCGACACCATGCAGGACGGGACTCTGGATTTTAGTGGCGGGTTTACCTGGCAGGCGTCTTTACTGGATTTTAGTCTGGATATTCTGCAAGGCGATGCTCGAATGAAAATCAAAGATGGGGTTTTGAACAACGTCGACCCTGGTGGCGGCAGATTTGTCGGACTACTTAGTTTGAGCGCTTTACCGAGGCGCCTGTCACTGGATTTTTCGGATGTAACGGTTGCGGGTATGGAGTTCGAGAAGATTAGCGGGAATTACCGGCTAAATGACGGTATACTTTTTACCGAAAATACGCGGATGGATGGTCCTGCGGCCAAGCTCAAGATTTCCGGCAAGACCGGAATGATCAATCGTGATTATGATCAGGTTATCCGGGTAACTCCCAAATTTAGGCAGACATTACCGATACTTGGCGTGATTGCGGCCAGCACCACGGTGGGCTGGGGCCTGCTGCTACTGCAAAATTTGTTTAAAAAGTCGATAGACGATGCCGTGGAAATAGAATACAAGGTCACGGGAAGCTGGGATGATCCCCAGATTGAATTGATAAAGGCAGTGGATGAAAACCAGAAAGACTTACCGAATATTGAGAAATAGCCTCTGTTTCGCGGGCCTGCTTTTTATGGCGGGTCATGCGGCGGCTAATTCGATTCGTATTTTTACGCTGAGTGCCGATGAATGGGCGCGTCCGCGCACGGGTGCAGTGATCCCGCAACTGGCAGCGGTCCGCTCGGCGGTAAATTACTGGGGCAAGGGTGATGGCAGGGCCATGATTATTCGCTATCCGGGTGAAGATACGGGCGAACTCTGGGCAGCAGAACTGCGTGACTGGTTGATATCTCTGGGCGTGCCCTCAGATTATATCCTGTTGTTATCAGGCACCCAGGCTGCCGATGAAATCAAGCTGGAAGTCGGGAATCGAGACGAATTGGAGCAATAGCAAGATATGGCATCAACTTTAGAAGCAGTTAGTAAAAAAATACTCGAACCGAGCGAACTTCAAATCGAGCAGCTAGGCGGATTTCTGGATGGTTTGCAAAGCAGGTATGTCGATGCCGGCGATTTGTATTTTCAGACCAGCCAGCAGGAATCCTGGGTCATGGATGACGGAATTCTGCGCGAGGGTAGTTTCAACATCGAAAAGGGTGTCGGTATTCGTGCTATGGCGGGGGAAAAAACCGGCTTCGCCTATTGTGATGATTTGCGTGGTAATGCCATTACCCAGGCGGTAAACAATGCCCGCGCCATCGTCAAGCAGGGTAAGTCAGGAAGTAGTGCCGTCGCGTTGTCCAGTAAACCGGTGCCGGCGCTATACACGGCGCAAAATCCAGTTGATGGTCGCGATGCTGATGAAAAAGTCGAATTGCTCAAAAAACTTGATGCTTATACGCGTGCGCTCGATGAGCGTATCGAGCAGGTCATTATTTCCCTGTCCGGCGGCATCGACCATATTTTAGTCGCCGCCACTGATAATACCCTGGCGGCCGATATCCGTCCGCTGGTGCGCTTGAACGTGACTGTGCTGATGCATCAGTCAGATCGCCGCGAGCAGGGCAGCGCCGGGGCTGGGGGACGGCATGGTTATGATGTATATTTTGACACCGATGGTGCTTACGAACTCGCTCGCGAGGCGGTCAGGCAGGCAGCTACCAACCTCGAGTCGGTGGCAACTCCAGCGGGTAGCATGCCGGTGGTGCTGGGTCCGGGATGGCCCGGGGTATTGCTGCATGAGGCTGTAGGTCATGGTCTCGAAGGAGATTTCAATCGCAAGGGCACCTCGGCATTCAGCAATAAGGTGGGCCAACAGGTTGCCTCCCCGTTATGCACCGTGGTCGACGATGGTACGCTGCTCGATCGCCGTGGCTCATTGAGTATCGATGACGAGGGGGTACCCGCACAATGCACTACCCTGATCGAAAATGGCGTACTCAAAGGCTACATGCAGGACAAGATGAATGCCCGCCTGATGGGGACGCATTCCACCTCTAACGGGCGCCGAGAATCCTTCGCCCATCTACCCATGCCGCGGATGACCAACACCTATATGCTGGCCGGGGAAAGCGATCCCGGGGAAATTATCAGCTCGGTCGATAAGGGCCTGTATGCGGTTAATTTTGGCGGTGGCCAGGTGGATATCACTTCGGGGCGATTCGTATTTTCGCTGTCCGAAGCCTACCTTATTGAAAAAGGCAAACTGACCGCGCCAGTCAAGGGTGCAACCTTGATTGGTTCCGGACCTGAGGTTATGGGCAAGATATCGATGGTGGGTAACAACCTCGAACTCGATCAGGGGATCGGTGTGTGTGGTAAGGAAGGCCAGTCGGTACCTGTCGGAGTAGGGCAGCCCACTCTCAAGATCGACGATATTACGGTTGGTGGCACCGATTAGTTGCTAGCTCGTGGATTACACTAATATCAGCGGATGCTGATTAATTGACCGAAACCGCGGTGATCTCCATGCCGGACTCGCCACTTTGCAAAGTCAGTAGTCCCAGAAACTCACCACCGTATTTCGAACTGCGTAGCCGCCACAAAAAGGTTATCGCCTGTTCCCGCTGAATCGAATCGATAAATTCAAAGCCGGCTTCGATGGTGGTCAGAACAGGGAAGTCCTCACAACTCTGGCGAAAGTGTTCTTCCGAGAGTTTTGCCAGTAGCTCGTTGGAGAAACCCCGCGAAAACTTTGCATAGTCGCGTTCGCGCGCTGCCTCGATGATATTTTTCCAGATCGGTTCTGCCACCGAGCGCAGCTGTTCTTGCTGTAAGCGTGAAAATGGTGTCATGTCGTTGTCGCCGGGGTTTGAGGTTCGCCTTGCAGTGCGGCGTGAACATCTTCGTAAATAGATAACATCGCTGGAATCACCAGCAGGATCAGGAGCGTTGCAAACGCCAGTCCAAAAGCGATCGAAACCGCCATCGGTATCAGGAATTGCGCCTGGCGTGAGGTTTCAAACAGTAACGGCGTCAAGCCTGCGATTGTGGTCAGCGAGGTTAGCAGAACTGCGCGTAATCGTTGGCAGGCGGCCTCTTCAAGCGCGTCATAAACCGACATTCCCTTGTCCCTGATGCGCCGATAGAACGTCACCAGAATTATCGAGTCATTGACGACAATTCCTGACAGGCCGAAGAAGCCGAATAACGATAAAATGGTCAGGTTCATGTCCATGATCCAGTGCCCGAGAACAGCGCCCGTTAGTCCGAGGGGTATGGTAAGCATTACCAGCAATGGCCAGCCGTAGGACGAAAAGACCCAGGCCAGTACCAGGTACATTAATGCCAGCGCAACGATTGCGCCGAGGCGCATGTCGGCAAAGGTTTCGCGCTGACTAGCTGAACGCCCTTCGACGCTATATTGAATGCCATACTTGCTGGCCAGTTCCGGCAATGTAAACTGAGTCAGGTCGGCGACGATTTCGGCGGTATTATTGAGCGCGGCGTTGACGTCCGCCGCAACATCGACCGAGAGGCTGCCGTTGAAATGGCGTAGCGTTTCAAACCCCTGTGCTGACCGCCAGTTGGCGACGGTTTCCAGTGCGACGAACTCGCCGCTCGGTAGCATGATTGGCAAATGCAGCAAACTGTCCAGGCGACGCTGCTCTGATTTCGGTAACTGTAAGCGTACCTCGACTTCATCGGCTCCCTGCTGAAAACGTTGCAGGACAATGCCATCATAAGCGGCTCGTAACTGGCGTCCGATATCGGTTATCGAAAGTCCGAGCGCTTCCCCCGCCGGACTCAGTTCGTAAATCAATTGTTCTCTGCCGTAGGGCAGGTCATCATCTATTGCGCTCACACCCGGAATCGTTTCCAGGGTTTGCGCCAGGTCGAGCGCCGCGGCTTTCAATCGGTGCGGGGTTGAACCGGTCAGGCGCAGATTGAGCTCACGTCGCGAGGGACCGACCTGGCGCGAGGTAATTTGAAAACTTTCCACTCCCGGGGGAACCTTGATGCGAGAGCGCCAGTTCTTGATAAAACTGGGATTATCGGTGACGCGTTGATCGGAACCTAAAAGTTCGACGTAAATTGAGCCGGCGCGTTCTCCGGTTATCGCGCGACCACGGCCAACTGTCGAAGCGTGTACTCTGTAATAGGTTGAAACAACGGTTTCATCGATATCATTGATGGTGTTGTTCAACTCGGTTTCCACCTGATCAACAAATTTGTCGACGACCTCACGAGCGGTACCGGAAACAAAGCGGACGTTCGCATACACCGTGGTGGATTCGGGTGATGGGAAGAATTGCCAACTGGTTTTACCGCCGAAAAAAAGCCCGGCAGCGAACAGTAAAAATCCAACTGCACAGGCAAGCGTGGTCCATCGAAATTCGATTGCGATGCGTACCAGTCGCCGGAACCAGTGATCGCGCAGGCGTTCGAAGCCACGATTGAGCTTTTCCTTGAAGCGCGATGTTTTCACCGCACGACCATGTACGAAGGCATGGCGCAGATGACCGGGCAGGATGAGGAAACTTTCGATCAAGGAAGCGACGATCACGCATACGATAACCATCGGAATCGCCACCATGATACTGCCCATGCGACCGCCGATCATCATCAGCGGTAGAAACGCGGCGATGGTGGTCAGGGACGACGCCAGTACCGGCGCAAGCATGCGCCGTGCACCGCCTTCGGAGGCCATCAGCGGGTCTTCGCCCATATCGAAATGTGCCTGGGCGTCTTCGCCGACGACGATTGCGTCATCGACGATTATGCCGAGCGCCATAATTAGCGCAAACAGGCTGATCATATTGATCGAGCCTCCCACGAGGTACAGTACGGCGAGAGTCGCCATGAAAGATACGGGAATACCGACGGCCACCCAGAAGGCCACTCGGGCGGATAAAAACAGGTAAAGAATGAGTAGTACCAGTACCAGCCCACCAGCTCCGTTTTTGAGCAGCAACATGATGCGCTGCTTGATCAGTTGCCAACGCTCGTTGAAGACCTGGATTTCAATATTAGGTGGCAACTGTGGCCGGGTTTTATCGAGCCAGTTTTGCAGAATTTCGGCAGCTTCCAGCGAATCGCCATTTTCGTTGCGACGCAGTATCAGAACCACGGCGTTTTTGCCGCCCAGGCTAATGGTTGGCGAACCGGGCAGACTGCCGCGTTTGATTTTTGCGATATCGCCGAGATGAATGCGTTTATCGGCTTCGCTGACAATGGCGAGACTGGCAAAATCCTGCGGGCTGCGACGCTGATTTTGACTACGAATTTCGCGTGCACCGTCTTCTTCGCCAATGAGACCGGCAGGCAAGTCCTGGCTCGCCGCATCGATGCGGCTTGCGAGCACGTCAAGACCTATACCGAGTCGTTGAATTTGTTCGGCGGCAAGCTCAATCTCGATCTGTTGCTTGGGCAGGCCCGAAATATCGATCTTGTCGATGCCGGCGCTGATCAGTTCGCGCTCGAACTGCCGTGCCAGCAATCGCAGTTCGTCGATCTGGGAGGGACCGCTGATCAGCAGGCGGGCGACCGATTCGTAACGCACCAGCTGGGCTACCTTTGGATTTTCCGCATCGTCGGGCAGATTGCTGAAATCGTCGACCTGTTTCTTTACCTCATCCAGCGCGAAGGTCATATTGCTGTTCTCATCGAATTCGAGGGTGATGCCGGATACTCCGGTTGCTGAAGTCGATGTTAATTCTTCGAGACGATCGATACTGCGCAGTCGCTGTTCCAGCGGGACCGTAATACCTGACTCGATATCTTCGGAGCTGGCGCCGCTCCAAATAGTACTTACCGAAATCTGGTCGAGTTCGAAATTGGGGAAAAACTGCACATTCAGCTTTTGCAACGCGATGACGCCGGACAAAATCATCATCACCATCAGTAAATTAGCGGCGACCCGGTGACGCGCAAAAACGCCGAGGAGACTATTCGGCATCGATCTTCACCTTGAGCCCTGATACGGCATTAGGCAGGTGCGTGACGGCGATCAGATCACCTGGCTCGATAAGGTCACTGCGAACCAGTACCAGGACCTGGTTATCCGCGGTTCTTGCCTGACCGATAGACGCTACGTCAACCGCCTGTAATCGGTCTTCGACCACGCGGTAAACCCTCGAGTTGCCATATATTGCCTGGTAGGGAACGCCAATGACCCCTTTTTCCGCTGGGAGCTCCAGGCTCAGGGGTAATAAATCACCCGGGCGAAGCTGTCCCGCGACGGCATCGATGGCGAAGTAAACATCGATGCCGGTGGCTTCGGCTTCCCCGGCCAGGCGTCGTATCTGAAATCGCCCCGGAATCTTCCGATTAGTCACGCTGGCATAAAGCTCCTGCCCATTGGCGATCGCCTGACGCACCGAATCAAGATAGTTGATTGGCAGGTGGGCGCGGATTTCGAGGTCATCAATCGGGAACAGTGAAATCAGGATTTGGCCGAGCGAGACCCGGTCTCCCGCAGCGACCGCGACTTCGCTGATGATCGCGTCAAACGGAGCCACTACTTCCGAACGGGCCATCGCCAGCCGGGCCTGATCAAGTTCTGCCTCGCCACGATCGTGCCTTGCCTGCAGAATTTGCAACCTCGACGGGTAACTGTCGATATCGAGTTCACGCGATGTCACGGCGAGTTGTCGTCGTGCGGACTCACTGCGGACGGCATTGATGGCAGTGTCGGCGCTGAGGTTTTGTTTTTTCAGCTCGGTCAGACGTTTAACCTCGGCATTTGCCAGGATAACCAGTGCTCGCTCGGTATCCAGCGATGCCAGGTTAGACTGGTGACGTACCTTGAGCTCGGCAACCTGGTTGTCGATGTCGCGCAGATCAGCCTCGGCCTGCAACAATGAGGCAGCGAAATCGCGTCGGTCCATGGTCACCAATGGCTGGCCCTTTTTAACGCTGGCGCCATTGCGTACGAAAACTTTTTCGACTATGCCGCCACCCGGTGCCGCTGCCTTCAATTGCTCTGGTGACTCGATACGACCGTAAAGCGTTATGCTGGGGGACAACTCCTGTTTTTGCGCCGTGATTACCTCGACCTGCCAGATTTTTTCGCTAAGCGCGGGCTTCTCTCTTTCGGTCTTGCTATTCACCAGCGAAAAGTAAATAGCAGCGGCGATCAGCAACACCAGAATCGGTAGTAAAAATTTGGCCTGAGACCTTGCGGTTATCATGGATTCCAGTTGCGGGATGTATTAAGCATGACTTGTATAGCCTCAGTGTGGCAACGTCAAGCTAGGAGTTGGTTAGCTCGAAACGGTTGAGTGCCCTGTTCTTGGTGACCTTGCGTGGATCGAAAATTTTGCCATTCATCGCGAGAAACACACCCGCAGGTAACAATTGCACCGCCGCGCTGGCAACCCCTAGATTGTACATCGCATCGCTATAGCGCATACGTGCAGGTTGCATTGCGCCGAACAGCACGATGGTTTTGTCCGCAATATCGAGCAGGGCCTGTGCGGTCTCCACCATAGTATCGGTGCCGTGGGTTATCAAAACCTGATCGTTGTATACGTTGGCCACCGCGTTGCGGATTAATGCGCGATCGATTTCATCGATCTCGAGGCTATCTTTTTTTAGCAGCGATTCGATTTCGTAGTCAAAGTCGACATTGGCTTCCTCGAGTAATGTCCCGATAATCGTATCACCAATATGAAACTCGCTTTTGGCATCGAAATAAATCTTGTCGAAAGTGCCGCCGGTGGTGAAAATTTTGATCGTCAAAACCTGCTCCTGGTAACGCATTTAATATAGGCACATGGCCGGATTTATATTGTAAACTCCCGGGGCCAGCTCTACTAATCTGATTATCTTTGAATGACTGCCGAGTCCTTAGTTCAGCATAAAGTGCCGATTGTCGCCGTCTCCTGCGCCTGTATTATTGCATTGCTGGCGTTTGGCCCGCGCTCCGCGATGGGATTCTTTCAGTTGCCGATCCTGCAGGATACCGGCTGGGATAGATCGACTTTTGGAATGGCGATGGCTTTGCAGAATTTGTGCTGGGGCCTGGGTCAGCCCCTGTTTGGCTTGATTGCCGACAAGTTTGGAACCTGGCGGGTGCTCGCCGTCGGTGCAGTGCTGTATATTACAGGTTTGCTAGTAATGGCGCTCGCTTCAACCCCGGCCTGGTTGCATATTGGCGGCGGAGTCCTCATCGGTCTCGGTGTGGCGGCTTGCTCATTCGGTGTAGTTCTGGCGTCGATAGCTCGCCTGGTCAGTCCGGAAAAACGTTCGTTTGCATTCGGCCTTGGGACCGCTGCGGGTTCGGCCGGCATGTTCGTGTTTGCGCCAATTTCCCAGGGATTGATCGATAAGCTGGGCTGGTCTGACAGCTTGATTGCAATCGCTGTGGTCATGCTGCTCATTCCGCTGTTGGCGATTCCGTTACGGGGTAATTCCTCGACCTCGAAGATTGCCGCTACGGAATTCGATCAAACTGTTCGCGAAGCGTTACGGGAGGCTTTTGTCAGTAAAGGGTATCTGTTGTTAACCTCCGGTTTCTTCGTTTGCGGATTCCAGGTGGCCTTTATCACCGCGCATTTCCCGGCTTACATCAGCGATCTGGGCATCGCCTCGCGGTGGGCGGTAGTGGCGATCAGCTTGATTGGTTTTTTCAATATTATCGGCTCGCTGGCCTCGGGAGTTGCCGGCCAACGCTACTCCAAGCCAATGCTGCTGAGCTGGATTTATATTTCCCGATCAATCGTGTTCACCGCATTCTTGTTGATCCCCCCCAGTCCGACCACGGTAGTGGTGTTTTCCATTGTTATCGGCATTCTATGGTTATCGACCGTGGCGCCAACCAATGCCCTGGTTGCTGTGATGTTTGGCACCCGTTACCTGGGATTGCTCGGCGGTATCGTGTTCTTTTCCCATCAGCTGGGATCATTTCTCGGTGTATGGATGGGTGGGGTTCTTTATGACGCTACCGGTTCCTACGATGTGGTCTGGTGGCTCGGGGTCGCGCTCGGCATCTTCGCCGCCGTCGTGCACTGGCCTATCCGCGAAGAACCGGTACAACGTCCCGTCTCCCAAACCGCATAGCATCTCAGGTTTTAGCGCTGAATAGCGCGGGCGTGTGGTTGCTTTCTCCGAACCGCCGTAACCGGAGCGCCGGCCGAACCGTCCATGTAGGCTCGCGTGCGACGTCCCTGTCGCACAGCGTTCTGAGAAAGCAACCACACGCTCACGCCTCGATAGTGTCAGCTACTTCCGGGGGAAAGCCCGCATTATTGTAGCGATACATGGATGGTGCGGTCCGTCGTTACGGGCTCCAAGCGATTCCAGGGATGGACCAAGCGGCGCGCGCGCCGCTTGGGAGCGTCTTTTGCGGGTTTGTTCCCCGAGGTAGCGTTGGTGTGGAAGTGGAATAAGTATCGGTTTTACGGCGAGGTGGTGGAATTAAACCAGTGGAGGTTCTTCGCTTTTCAGATCGTCGGTACTCGGATCCAGTTCTTCGTGGTAGGCATCAATGTTTTCCGCGACCTGGTCGATTTCCTCGTAGCTGGCAATATTGAATATTGCTTCACCCGCGAACACCAGTGGCAGGTTGGTTTTGCCGATAATAATGCCATCCACGGGGCTGATCAGTTGCTCGTTATTTTCGCCCAGTGGATCGCTGATATAGGCCAGCAGGTCGCCGACCTCCACCCTGGATCCGGTGGCGACCAACGAGCGCAGAATGCCGCTTTGCGCGGCCCGTACCCAACGGTTGGTGTTTGCGATCATGGCTTCGACTTTACGCTGCTTCCTGCTCCTGGCGCGCATCCCCAGTTCGGACATCACGTCGAGTACGCCACGGACACCTGCTCTGATCGCGACTTCGTCGAAGCGCAGTGCCTCACCCGCTTCGTAGAGGAGGACTCCTATGCCATTGTCATGTGCGGCGGAGCGGAAAGTACCATCGAGTAACTCGGCGTTTAGAATTACCGGAACACCGAAGGCGCGCGCGAGTTTCTCCAGATCAGGGTCGTCGCTGAGTCTGGCCCGAATCTGCGGCAGGTTTTCGCGATTAACCGCACCGGTATGCAAATCAATGATGTGAGTACAGTGTGGAATGATTTCGGTCATGACAACATGAGCAAGCCGCGCGGCCATCGAGCCTTTTTCTGAACCTGGGAATGATCGATTCAAGTCGCGTCGATCGGGCAGGTAACGTGACTTGGAGACAAACCCGTAGACATTAACCACCGGAATCGCGATCAGGGTACCCTTGATGCGATCGATGGACTTGTGTGCCAGCAGTCGCCGAATGATTTCGACGCCGTTTATTTCATCGCCGTGTACCGCCGCACTGACCAGTAACACCGGGCCTGGCTTGCGTCCATGTACCACGTGTACCGGCATATTGACGCTACTGTGAGTGTAGAAACTGGGCAGTGGTATATCGATCGACGTGCGATCTCCGGGATTAAGCTCGATCCCGGCTATCTTTATGCCCGCTTGCATTTCAACCCTTGCCACGCGTCCTGGTTTTACCGGGTTGCAATTTCTCAAGGTTGCCAATAATCATGCCGGCGACGTCCTTGCCCGTTGCACCTTCGATGCCCTCGAGGCCAGGACTTGAATTCACTTCCATGACCACCGGACCGTGGTTGGAACGCAGCAGATCGACACCGGCGACGTTCAGGCCCATTATGCGCGCTGCCCTGACAGCAGTAGAGCGCTCTTCGGGGGTGATTTTGATCAGGCTGGAAGAACCGCCACGATGCAGGTTGGAACGAAACTCGCCCTTGGGTGCCTGGCGTTTCATTGCCGCGACGACCTTGCCATCAATTACGAAGCAGCGGATATCTGAACCACCGGCTTCCTTGATGAATTCCTGAACCAGGATATCGGCTTTAACGCCCATAAATCCTTCGATAACACTCTCGGCGGCTTTTTGTGTTTCTGCCAGCACCACACCGATGCCCTGGGTTCCCTGCAATAGCTTGACCACCAATGGTGCGCCACCGACCATCTTGATGACATCCCTGATGTCATCGGGTTTGTTGGCGTAACCGGTAAGCGGCATGCCGATACCCCGGCGCGACAATAATTGCAGCGAGCGCAATTTGTCCCTTGAACGGCCGATCGCGACTGATTCATTGAGTGCTACTA